>Ga0172371_10002199_pt1 | contig 31093 bp, 35 predicted proteins | sample Lak12m_FD_114543 | JGI IMG/M metagenome (GOLD analysis project Ga0172371, IMG submission 114543) | Freshwater microbial communities from Kabuno Bay, South-Kivu, Congo - kab_022012_12m | ecosystem: Environmental > Aquatic > Freshwater > Lake | place: Democratic Republic of the Congo: South-Kivu...
AGGTATGATAGAGTTCGTTGATCGGCATGGCGTTACTCCGCTTCTAGAATGGTTCCAACAAACCTATTCTATTGGAGAACTCTGGCCGATCAACACCTTTTCATGAAACTGTCAGGTCGCTAGAGGAGAATCAGCCTTGCAAATAGACACTTTCAATGAACCTATTTTTATTACGAAAGTTCGAGGGTGGTGTGACTGGTACTGTCAATATGACTTTCGTCGCATATTATTGTGACGAATATCATGTGCCCGCATAATGCATCAGCTCTATAATTACTATAGTAAACTGTAGCAGATTGTTGCAAACAATCATAAATGTTGTAAAAAACTATGGATGCTTACCTCACAGCCAAACAAGTCGAAGATTTACTAAACGTTGACCGTACAACCGTCTATCGGATGCTCAAGGATGGGCGCCTGGCAGGTGTAAAAATTGGTCAACATTGGCGTTTTTCCACCCATAAGGTGGAAGAGCTGCTATCCGGTGCGGCGCCCTTGATCAGTAAAGAGATTCCCGTTTCGGTGGAAGTACTTCCGTTGCATTGTATGCAACCTGTGCAAGACGTTTTTGCCGAAATTGCCCGGATCGGAGCGGTGACAACTGATCAAGAAGGACAGCCCCTTACGAAAATCAGCAATTCGTGCGATTTTTGCAAGTTGCTTTTGGGTAGTGCCACGGGGCGTCAAGCTTGTCATGAGTCTTGGCAAAACCTGGTCAAACAAAAAGACACCGCACCAGAATTTACATCTTGCCATGCTGGATTGCAGTATGCCCGAGCCCGCATTGAAGTGAACGGCGAACTGATTGCCATCCTGGTAGCTGGACAATTCTACATACAAGACCCGGAAGCGGAAGAACAACAAGAACGCCTTCGGGTATTGGCGGAGAAGTATCGCATTGATTTAGACCTGCTTACCCGGGCTGCCAGTCAAGTTTCTGTGCTGGATGCCCGTCATGTCTCGCAAATCAGCGGGTGGCTGGAACGAGTTGCCCAAACTTTCGAACAGATCAGTGCAGAACGCGCTGACTTGATGAATCGGCTTAAGAAAATTTCTGTGATAACCGAATTCGAATCCTGACCCATTTTCAACAAGGAGGCTCAATGTCTTTCCAATTCGATCAAGAACTTGATTGCAGTGGCTTGGCCTGTCCCATGCCGATCTTAAAAACCAAAAAGGCCGTGGATATGCTCCAGACCGGACAGGTGCTCAAGATGATTGCCACAGACCCAGGCTCTTTGCCGGATGTGCAAGCGTGGACAGCCAAAACCGGGCACGAACTGCTGGGGCATGAACAGAGTGGCGAGAAATTCATCTTTTACATCAAGAGGAAATAATGTAGCGCCTACTGAAAACGGTAGGCTCTCTGATTCCTGAAACCTTGCCAGAGTGTTTCAACCCAAGCACAAGGTAATAATTTGGAGTTAAAAGGAGATCGAATGACATCAAAACGTTTGGCGATCATTGCCGTCCACGGCAGCATGGATCTTGCCTATCCCCCGCTCATCCTGGCCACTGCCGCCGTGGCAATGGACATGGAAGCAGCCATCTTTTTTACATTCTATGGCCTGGAAATTCTCAAGAAGGGCAAAGCTGATAAACTCCAAGTATCTCCCATTGCCAATCCAGCCATGCCACAGCCTATCCCCGGCATTTCAGTGCCGAATATTCTTGGTATGTTACCCGGCATGACGGCGGTTGCAACGGGCATGATGAATGGCTGGATGAAAAAAGCCAAGGTTGCAAAATTAAGCGAACTATTGGAGATCGCAGTTGAAAGCGGTGTCCGCCTGTTTGCCTGCCAAATGTCCATGGATGTGATGGGTATAAAAAAAGAGGATCTGATCGAAGGAATTGAAGTAGTCGGGGCAGCCACATTCCTCGAATATGCCAGCAATGATGCCATTGCCCTTTCTTTCTAACGCAGAGTCGATCTTTTTATATGCTGGATTTCCCACTACCAATATAGGAGATGGTTTATGGAAGATAAGATTTTGATCATCATGACCAGCGGGCCGGACACCCCGCGTCGCTGCGCGACGCCTTTTTTCTTCGCTACCCTGGCAGCAGCCATGGATTACGATGTGACTATGTTCTTTACGATTGATGGCACCCTGTTGCTCAAGAAAGGCATGGCTGAGACCATCTTCCCCAAGGCAGGAGGCAAGCCGGTCAGCGATTTCATTAAGGACGCACTGGAAGCAGGAGTCAAGTTCACGGCTTGCACAGCTTCTATGGAATTGCACGACATGAAAACTGAAGACCTGATCGACGGAATCAAGATGGTCGGCGGGGCTGCCATGTGGCAAATGTCTGAAGACAGTAAGACACTGACATTCTAATTTTCCGAAAGGAGCTCAAATGACAGATATTCGTGGATGCAATCTCCCGGAAGGTCTTTACTACCTGGTCGAAAAGCACGTTTGGGCCAAGCCCATCGATGGAGGCGTTCTGCGGGTCGGCATGACCGCTGTAGCTGGTAAGCTCTCTGGCGGGAAGCTGGCAGCCGTGACAGTCAAGACCAAGGCGATTGGACAGGAAGTGGCACAGGGAAAGAGCATTGCAACGATTGAGAGCAGCAAGTTTGTTGGTCCAGTACCTGCGCCAGTAACGGGCGTACTGGTACGCGGCAATGACAAGTTGGCATCTGACCCGAACCTGGCTATTTCTGACCCCTATGGTGAGGGCTGGATTGCTGAAATCAAACCATCCAATTGGGATGGCGAGAAGAGCGGTCTGGCAACCGGATCGGATGGTCTGGCGGCTTACCAGAAAAAACTCGAGGCCGAAAACATCTCTTGTGCGTGATTTTCAAAGAAGCATGGAGCAATCGTTTTACCCATGCTTCTTTCCTTATCAGTTCTTTCCGGTCTGAAGGAGAAGAATATGCCTGAAGAAACGATTGCGCAAAGCTTGAAGAAAAAAGGGGTTTCGCGTCGCGATTTTCTCAAGTTGAGCGGCGCGCTCGCTGCTGCCATGGGATTATCAAATGTCCTTCCGGTCTCAGCCAATGGATTGCCACTCAATCCAGGACGCGGCTACAGTATGAATCGGATCATAGCAAAAGCCTTGGAGACCAAATCCCGTCTGCCAGTGATCTGGTTGGAGTTCCAAGACTGTGCAGGCTGCAGTGAAGCCATTACCCGGTCGAATTCACCGACCCTTGGGAATCTGGTACTCAACACGCTGACCATCGAATACCACGAAACGCTTTCAGCTGCAGCTGGATTCCAGGTCGAGCAGGCCAAGCAAGATGCCATGCAAAAATACGCCGGCCAGTACATCTTGGTAGTCGAAGGTAGCATCCCGGTTGCCGAGGATGGTATCTATTGTGTGATCGGGGGACGGACAGCAATAGATATCCTGACTGAAGCAGCAGCTGGTGCGGCAGCGATCATTGCCACTGGAAACTGTGCTGCCTATGGAGGGCTTCCACGAGCGAAGCCCAATCCCACGGATGCGAAAGGCGTTTGGGAGATCATCACCGACAAACCGGTGGTCAACATCCCCGGTTGCCCGGCCATCCCGGAAGCAACGGCCGGAACAATTGCGCACTTTGCTATCTTTGGCACGCTTCCGGAACTGGATAACCTGCACCGCCCGATGACTTTCTACGGGGTTACCGTTCACGACCGCTGCCTGCGTCGCCCATTCTACGAGGCGGGCAAGTTCGCCCTTTCGTTTGATGACCAAGGCGCAAAGAATGGCTACTGCCTGTACAAGTTGGGCTGCAAGGGACCAACCACCTACAATGCTTGTGCCAGCATCCGCTGGGAAACAGGTCTCTCCTTCCCGGTACAGTCCGGACACCCGTGCCTGGGCTGTTCGCAACCTGATTTCTGGGATGGCGGTGGCTTCTACCAGGGTCAATCAGCCCCGCTGGAACACCCTGAAGCGGTTGCTGTTGGCGCAGCTGCGGCAGTTGGCGCAGCACTCGGCGTGGGAGCGACACTGATCAACCAGGCAAAGAAGAAACCCAAAGGAGGCGAGAAATGAATTGGAATGCTGTTCTTCAGTTTGCACGCGGCCCGTTTTTCTACACCGCCTTGTTGGTCTTCGTTGCTGGAATGATCTACCGGCTGGTGACTGTCATTGGGTTGGGCTGGAGCAAGGATCGAGTTCCGGTTAAGGGAAGCAAGGCTGGAGGTGTGGTGATGTCCTTCTTGAAAGGCATCCTCATCTGGCCGTTCATCCCGTGGGTCAAGAACACCTTCAAGCGTAACCCGCTGATCTACATCGGTGGCGGATTGTTCCACTTGGGACTGTTTGCTGTCATTTTCCTGGGTGCAGCCCACATGCTGGTCTTCAAGAGCTTGCTCGGTTTCGGCTGGGCCACCCTGCCCCTCCCGATCGTGGACTGGCTGGCAGCCGCAGGTATCGTTGGCATGCTTATCCTGCTCATCAACCGCATCATTCACCCGGTATTGAAACTCATCTCTGGTCCGGCAGAATACCTGGCTTGGTTGTTCGTCTTCCTGCCGATGATCACAGGATATTCCTTGACTCATCATCTGGGTCCGCCCTATGAAGTGATGTACAGCTTACACATGATCTCGGTGGATGTGCTCTTGATCTGGATCCCCCTCAGCCGCATCTCCCATTTCATTTTCTACTTCTTCTCGCGTGCCATCCATGGTCAGGAATTTGGCAAGCGCGGTGTGAAGGTTTAGGAGGTGTGAAATGACAGCAACCAAACAAGCGATTAACGCATTTATCCACGAGACCGGTGGTTGGGCTGCTTCCCAGCTGGAAGCCTGCACTCGCTGTGGGATGTGTGCCGAAGCCTGCCATTTCTACCAAGCCACCGGCAACCCGGAATATGCCCCGGTCTGGAAGATCGAACTCCTGCGGCGCGCCTATGAGCAGCGCTTCACCCTGGTCGGAGCAATGAAGACCGCCTTGGGTTTGAACAAGCGTATCACTGACGAGGATCTTAAGCACTGGAGCGAACTGAATTATTATGCCTGCACCGTCTGCAACAAGTGTTCAATGGTCTGCCCGATGGGCATCGACCTGGGTTCACTATTGCACGATGTGCGCGCTGGAATGGCCGCAGCCGGTATGGTACCCACCGAACTGATGGCAGCTGTAAACAAACAGGTCGAGGAAGGCAGCCCATTGGGTATGACTTCTGCGGTCTGGGACCAGCGCATAGAATGGGTGGTTGACGAATGGGAAGTCGAGATCCCGCGCGACGTTAAAGACGCAGATACACTGGTTGTCTTCTCATCGATAGAAGTGATGAAGTTCCCCACCAATATCGCTGCGATCGCCAAGATCCTCAACAAAGCTGGTGAGAAATGGACGATCAGCAGCAAGGCACGCGAGATCGTCAACTTTGGCTTCTACGAAGGCAGCCTGGAGCATACCAAGTTGTTCCTAAGTCGCGTCCTGGAAGGAGCCAAAGAACTGGGTGTCAAGCGCATTGTGGTCACAGAATGCGGTCACGCCTACGATGCCCTGCGCTGGCATGCCGCCAACTGGCTCCCCGAAGCCAACGACTTCGAGATCATCCACATCACCGGCTTGCTGGGAGAGTTGGTCGGTAACGGACGCATTAAGCTCAAACCAGGTGCTTTCGACGACGATGGAACGATCACATTCCATGATGCCTGCAAGATCCAGCGCAAGGGCGGGCACATCCAGGAGCCGCGCGACATCCTCAAAATCCTGGCGCCAGAATCGTTCAAGGAAATGACCCCCAATCGCGAGGAATCAGTCTGTTGCGGCGGCGGGGGCGGTGTGATCGCGATCAAAGTTGCTGATCCCATTCGTTATGCTGCCTTCGAACTGAAGATCGATCAGGTGAACAAGGCCGGCGCCAAGACAGTTGCCATGACCTGTTCCAACTGTCGACTGCAGTATGCCGACTGCGTGGATCATTTCAAACTGGATTGGAAAGTCACCGGGCTGGCCCAGATGGTGGCTGACGCCTTGGTGGAATAGGAGAGAGAAATGACATCCTCATTCGCCATTACACCCGTTGAACGAGGCATTGTTCGCTGCCAACATACTGGGGAATTCACTCCCAAGGAAATCCAGTCCCTGGCCATGTTTTTGCTTGATTATCGAGGCAAACTATTGATCGACTTGACTGGTACATCGGGGAAGGAATGTTCCCGGCACATCCAGAATTTCCGACCCATGATGCCAACTTCGGCAATTTTCGGAGCACCTATTGATCCAAAAATTCTCGAAGTTCCGGATAGTTATTACACGCATGAGGTTCGGCACTTCAAGACCGAGGAAGAAGCTCTGGAATGGCTTCGAAACCAGTAGGAGAATAATATGACACAAAGAATCGTTATCGATCCTATTACCCGTATCGAAGGACACCTGCGTATCGAAGCCGAGGTGGATGCGAGCAATACCATTACGAAAGCATATTCCTCTGGCACAATGGTGCGCGGTATTGAGGTCATCCTGAAGGGCCGCGACCCGCGCGAAGCCTGGGCCTTTGCCCAGCGCGCCTGTGGCGTTTGCACCACCGTGCACTCGTTCGCCTCGATTCGCTCGGTGGAAGACGCCTTGAAAATCAAGATCCCCAAAGCTGCCAACCTGATGCGCAACTTGATGATCGCCCAACAGTACGTTCACGATCACATCATGCATTTCTACCACCTGCATGCCTTGGACTGGGTGGACGTGACCGGCTGCCTCTCTGCTGACCCAGTTGCCACGGCGGACATCCAAAAAGCGATCTCCCCCTGGCCGAACGCTTCCCCTGGTTACTATGCGGATGTGAAAAACAAGGTGAAAGGCATCGTTGACAGTGGCCAACTCTCCATCTTTGCCAATGCCTACTGGGGCCACCCAGCCTACAAACTCCCGCCGGAAATCAACCTGCTGGCCGTGGCGCATTACCTGGAAGCCCTGGATGCCCAGAGAAGCTTTACAAAGATCCACACCATCTTCGGAGGCAAGAACCCGCACCCGAACTTCGTGGTAGGTGGCGTGCCCATGCCGATCGACCTGAACTCCGACACGGCACTCAACGCGGAACGATTATCCATCATCAAGGATAGTATTGACCGGATGATCACCTTCGTGGACCAGGTATATCTGCCGGACCTGCTGGCAATTGCCCCCTACTACTTGGATTACGCCGGCCTCGGCGAGGGTCTGGGTAATTTTCTGACTTGGGGTGAATTCCCCGATACAGACAACAGCGATACATCCAAGTTTCTGGTACCGCGCGCCGTCATCACCGGTCGCAACTTGGCCGGCATCCAGGAACCTGACCCGCGAGATTTCCAGAAAATGCAGGAGTTTATTGCCCATTCCTGGTATGAACAGAGCGCAGGGGAACAAGCTGGTCTCCATCCCTGGAAGGGGGAGACCAAGTTTAACTATACCGGTCCAAAACCGCCTTATGAGCAACTGGATGTCGAACAGAAGTATTCCTGGCTTAAGGCTCCACGCTGGGCAGAGACCCCGATGGAAGTCGGTCCACTGGCGCGTGTGCTGGCGATGTACGCCAGCGGGCACGAGCAGACCGTGGAACTGACCAACATGGTTCTCAGCGCTTTGGGTGCGCCTATCACGGCTGTCTTCTCTACCCTGGGACGCACAGCCGCGCGTGCCATTGAGACAAAGGTCTTCGCCGACTTCATGCTCAAAACCTACAACGCTCTGATTGATGCCATCAAGGCCGGCGAGACGCAAACCTTCAATGACGAGAAGTGGGAACCGACCACCTGGCCAGCGCATGCTGAAGGCTTTGGTTACATGGAGGCACCCCGCGGTGCATTGGGTCACTGGATCGTGATCGATCATGGCAAGATCAGCAACTACCAGATGGTCGTCCCGACTACCTGGAATGGTTCGCCGCGTGACCATATGGGACAACCTGGTGCTTATGAAGCTTCGCTGATTGGAACCCCGCTGGCCAAACCTGAATGGCCGCTGGAGGTACTGCGTACGATCCACTCCTTCGACCCCTGTATGGCCTGTGCTATCCATATGATGGACGCGGAAGGGAATGACCTTGGCGAGGTCGCGACCGGCTTGAATGTCTGTATCAAATAGTTAATGGAGCATTGGCAAGCAGAGGCGGAGGGCGTCATCAGGAAGACTCCTCCGCCTCTTGTTGCCAGGGCACTTGCCATGATGTTTCAACATCAGATCGAAAAAAGGTTTATGATCATGATCAATGGCAAAATCAGCCTGAAATCTCTATTATTCATCACCGTGAGCCTTGAGCAGCTGATCGGGCCAAACGGGTCAAAAGCCGTCTTACGAACGGCAGGGCAGCGCGCCGCGGGCAACCTGATCGAGATGCTGCCGCTTACCCTGTCGGAAGAGGAGGCTGCCCATCGAACCGGACCCATCTTGGCTGAACTTGGCTTCATTGGCGGGATGCAGATACCAGCTCCGATACCCTGCAGATCACCGGTAATCATTTCCTTGATGAACTTAATGTATTAAAACATCAGGGTACGCAATTAGCGCGCTACTATAATTATTGGTTTATTTGAAGGCTTTTTCAAGCAATTATCCGGCTCTGCCAGGAAGGTCGTCTCTGTGGAACCTGCGAAAACCTGTGAAGATTGGAAATTCGGATGAACAATACCAGTGCAACCCGCAAGATCGTGCTCGGTCTAGGAAACACCCTGAACCACGACGAAGGGCTGGGTGTCCATGCGCTCAATGTACTGGAAAAACAGTTGGGTGGAAACGCTCCACAGGTCGAATTCCTGGACGGGGGAGTGCTTGGGCTGAATCTCCTACCCTGGGTGGAGGAATGCAGTCACCTGCTCGTGTTGGATGCGATCAACGCCCGCAAAGAACCCGGCACGCTGATCGAACTAAAGCGCGATGAGATCCCGCTCTATTCCGGGATCAAGCTGTCTGACCACCAGGTCACCTTTCAAGAAGTGCTCGGGCTGGCAAGCTTCCGCGGTCATCTTCCTGAATACTTGCAATTGATTGGGGCACAACCTGCTGACCTTTCCATTGGTATGGGGTTAAGCGCTACCATTGATAATGTACTTCCTCAAATCCTTGGGCGTGCCAAAACTGTCTTGCAGGAATGGGACCTGCTGGAATAAATCTTAACGAGGTGAAATATGGATTACTATTTTCTTGATAAAATATCCTGGATGCACAGCCAGGCGTTGTATCATGCGGCCGCCTACCTTCAGCATGAGGCACTGATCATCTGTCGTCCTTCCACTCCCTATGTTTGCATTGGCTTTCACCAGGATGCCGAGCAGGAGATCGATTTAAATTTTGCCAGGGAGAATAACATCCCTGTCTTCCGCCGGGAAGTAGGTGGTGGAGCTGTTTACCTGGATGGCGGCCAGTTGTTCTACCAGCTCGTCTTGCGCAAAGACAAGCCCGAGGTCCCGGAAAACAAAGCCGAGCTCTATCGCAAGTTCCTTGCCCCCGTCATCGAGACCTATCGCGAGTTTGGCATGCCGGCTGAGTACAAACCGGTCAACGATATCATCGCCAATGGGCGCAAAGTCTCCGGGAACGGTGCAGCGGAGATCAACGACATGGTCGTTGTCGTCGGCAACTTCATCCTGGACTTCAACTACGAGATGATGAGCAAATGCCTGCGTGTGCCCGACGAGAAGTTCCGTGACAAGGTTTTCAAGACGCTGCACGAAAACCTGAGCACCTTCCTGCGCGAGACGGGAAAAATCCCCGAAACGCGCCCGCTGGGCGACGCGCTGGCACGCCGCTACGAGGCCATTCTCGGTCCGATGACGTTCAAGACCAGTCCGGACTCGGACTTGATTGCCAAGGCCGATGAATTGCAGGCTGAACGGTACACTTCCGAATGGTTGTTGGCCAACGATCGCCGTCGCCCGGACGCGCGCCAGGTCAAGATCCGCGAGGGCGTCTACGTCCTCCAAAACATTCTCAAGACACCCGGTGGGCTGATCCGAGTAACGGCGGTCAACGAGGGTGGCCGGCTACGCAACGTGCATATCTCCGGAGATTTCTTCTTCTACCCGGCGGAAGATTTGCCGGAGTTAGAACGTAGTCTGGATGGCGTGTTGGCTGATGCCGGGTCCGTAACCGGTACGGTCGCGCAGTTCTACGCCCGCCGGATGGTCGAATCTCCCGGTGTCCAGCCGGAGGATTTTGCCCGTACTGGTCCCTACAACTACCTAAAAAGGAGAAAAATGTTTACGAAATTAGGAGTTCCTGAGTTACTCATCATCTTGGTGATTGTAGTACTACTCTTCGGCGTTGGCCGGATCGGGAAAATAGCCGGCGAACTGGGAAAAGGTCTGCGGTCCTTCCGCGAGGGTCTCTCCGGGAACAGGGAAGAAAAAGAGGGACAGGATAAATAATCGAACCCATGCATGAACTGCCCGAAACCAGAGCAGAACGAGGAGAGTTGAATGCTTGATATTAAGAAGATCGAAACATACCTGCGGGCAGCGGAGACGTTGAATTTTTCCGAGACAGCCAAACAGCTCCACATGAGCCAGCCGGCAGTCAGTCATCATATTAAGACCCTGGAACAGGAAATGAACGTGGTGTTGTTCACCCGCACCAATTCCGGCCTGCAGCTGACCGATGCGGGCAGGATGCTGCTGCCATGGGCACGCCGCCTGCTGCATGACATGAACAACGTCCAGGAGATGATGTCTTCTCTCAACAATGACGTTGTGGGCGATCTGCAGATCGCCTGCAGCACGACCGCCGGCAAGTATGTTCTGCCGCAGCTGGCTGCCAGGTTCCGGCAGCGCTACCCGGGCATCCAGGTGCGCATCCCGGCCTGCGCATCTGAGCAGGTAACCCTCAACCTGCTGGAAGGCAAGGCGCTGCTTGGCGTTGTCAGCCGGGAGATCGACGAGCACGACATGGAGGCGCAGGAGTTCTTCCATGACCGTATCTCGCTGATCGTGCCGGGGAACCACCGCTGGGCGATGCGTGCCTCGATCGAACCATCCGAACTTTTAGAGGAACCAATCCTCATGCGTGAGCCAACCTCCGGGACACGCCGGGTGGTGCTCGAAGAACTGGCCAAGCACGATATCAGCCTGGATGATCTCAACATCTTCATGGAACTGGGCAATGCCGAGGCGATCGTTCGCACCGTCGCCTCGGGTTACGGAGTCGGCTTTGTCTCCACCCTGGCGGCTGCCTACCCGCTCGAACGCGGCAACGTGGTCGATATTCCGGTCGAAGGCCTGGCCCTCGAACGAACCATTTACATGGTGCGCAAGCGGCTGGGCGAATCCAGCCGCACACGCGATGCTTTCTGGAGTTTTGTGCACGCCCCGGAGAACGCAGACCTGCTTCAACTGCCTGAGGTGAATGCGCCCCGTAATAAAGAATAAAGGCTTCACCGGTAAATTTGACGGGCTTCCAATGAGTGGAAGCCCGTTTGTGTCGTGTCCGTGTTGTTCTTAGAACACGTAGGTCTGGCAGGCGCCTTCGACATCCATCAGGTAGGGCGGAGCCTTCTTGATCTTGATGCGCGGGTCGCGCAGGTCCTCGGGCTTGATATCCTTGGCTTCAAGCGCCAGTTCGCAGAAGACGATCTCGCCGCCGAGTTCGAGGATGTCATTGAACAGCTTGATCGGGTTGGGCATGCCCTTGGGCGTGCCAAGCTTCTCCAGCTCGCCCTTGACCATCCAGCGTGCTCCTGCCGGACAGATGAAGATGTGCACTTCATAGTCCAGGGAAAGCCCCGAGGTCGAGAAGATCAGCGTTGGCATGATGCTCGCCGGGGTGTCGCCATTGCATACTACAGCCATCTTTTGAGTCATTTTGGTTCTCCTTTTGATTGAAATTATCCGCCGTTAATACCCGGCGGTCGATCCCGAATGGAAAGGTCAATCCGTACTGGCAGGGGTCATTTCCTGTTTCGCCACCGGTTTGAGGGCATGGATGTACAACGCCACAATGCGATAAATGGCGTGGGCGAACTTGGTGAAGGGCAGCAGGAGCAGCAGGGTGATCGATACTGCTACATGGAATATGAATGTCCAGTAACCCCATGCGGGTGCCCCCGGCAAGTATAGAGCGATCTCAATAATGAAACCGGTCACGCCGCTCAACCACAACAAAACCAGGAAGATATAGTCAGAGGGGCGCGAATTACTGTGGGCTTTATCCGCGGATTTCCAACGTTTATACAAAAGCACTGACACACCATATATGAACAGCAGCCCGGATAGGGTACCGATCAGGCGGGTGGGATACCAAAGCGGGACAAAGGCACCGGTCTCCTTGACACCGATGATATCCAGCAAGTAGTTCAGCGCGGTGGCAAACAGCAGTCCCAGGAAGCCCCACATGGTGGCCGCGTGCACAAACCACTTGCTGACAATCCAGGCTTTGCGGTTTTCCGGGGTCTCGCATTCCTCGCGGTAGCGTTTCTGCCACAGCGCCTGGACCACGACCGCATCCCACAGCGCTTTCAGCCAGTTCATCTGCCCACCCTTGAAGAAATTGTTGAAGGTGAGATCGTTGACGCGGGCGATACGCACCATCATGGTCAGGATGGTGGCAACACTGAGTAATCCCACCAGGATCATGGCTGCCAGCCCGACATTATGGATCAATTCATAAGGAATGAACCCAAACAACTGCAACGTTTCGGTCGGCATGCTCTGACGTTCCGTATAAATAAACAACCCAAAGAACAGCACCATGAGCGCCGCGATCAAACCCCCCAGCAAAGGCCTCCTGCAAAATAGATTGCCGATCTTCAATGGCGCGTAATGGGTGATGGCATAGCAGCGCGCTGCCGCCATCAGGTTGGCTGGTTCTGCCCCCTGCGGGCAGGTCTCGGAACAGTCGCCGCAGTTGTAGCACAGCCAAATTTCTTTACTGCCAAGCAGTTCATCCTTCATGCCAAGCTGCGCCATGCGGATCATGTGGCGCGGGAAACGGTCGGCCTCTTTCGAGAGTGAGCAGATGGCGGTGCAGTTGCCGCAGTTGATGCACTTCTCCGCGCCAATCGCACCGAATTCCTTTAATTCTTGCAGCAGGTTGGTATCCACGCGCTGGCTCATGCCTGCACCTCCTTCGCCCGTTGGTAGAGCGGGTAATCGCCGCACATGCCAGCTTCAACAACGATGCCGTATTTTCTTAAAGACGCCAGGAACCACAGCACTTCGTGGGTGGGCTTGCCGATCTCCCTGGCGACCTCCGGGACGGTATGGGGGGTCTCCCGGACGAACTGGCAGATCGACTGCTGCATCTGCTTCTGTTCTTTGAAGAGCACCTGGGTGCGTTCCACGCTGCGGGCATGTTTCTCGCGCAGCTGCTTGAGCATCTCGCCGCGGGCGGGATTGTTCGTTTTACCGTCGCTCATTTTGCAGCCTCCGCAAATACTGGCAGGTCCATCGCGATCGCATCCACCATGGCTTCATACTGCGCCAGGGTCCAGGACTGCACGTCAATGGCACGCTGCGGGCAGACGCCCACGCAGGCACCGCAGCCCGTACAGACCGCTGGGGTAACCACCGCCCGCTGGATCTTATACCCGTTATCCATGAAGACTTGCAGGGCGATCGCACCTTCCTCCGGGCAGATATTTACACAGGCTCCGCTGCCATTGCACTTGCTTTCATCCACGCGAGCGACAAAAGGTGCCAGTTCCACCTTCCCGAGGGCAAGCAGCGAAGCCACCTTGGCAGCCGCAGCAGAAGCCGCGGAAAGGCTCTCCTGGATGTTCATCGGACCCTGCGCCGTCCCTGCCAGGATGATGCCGCGCATCGCCATTTCCACCGGGCGCAGCTTGGGATGCGCCTCCAGCAGGAAGCGGTCGGCGCCGCGCGCGACCTTAAGCTTGTTCACCAGGTCATCGATCTTTCGCGGCATCATCCCCACCGCCAACACAACCAGGTCCACGGGTACTTCCAGCTCCTCCCCATAGGTCAGGCTGTCTTTGACCCGCACCAGGACCGGGTGGGTTTCTCCTGCCGGCGCAATTTCCACCACAGGTTGTTCATTGCCGTGATAACGGATGAAACGCACCATTTCCTTGCGGGCATGCATATAGATTTCTTCGTGTCCGCGGCCGTACGTGCGGATATCCTGGTAAAGTTCATACAGGTTCAATTTCGGGAAGCGCCTGCGCAGTTCGATCGCGGTATGCAAGGAGGCCGTGCAGCAGACCCGCGAGCAGTAATTGTTGACCTGCCCGTCGGCATGCGGCTCGTGGACGCCGTCGATCTCACGACTGCCGACGCAATGGATCAGCGCCGCATCCCGCACCGGATGGCCGTTCCAGGTCAGAGCTTGACCTTCAGGGACCTGTGCCAGGCTGCGAATCAACTGCGGCAGGGTTACCACTTCGGGGATCTGCCCATAACCGTACTCGCCTTTGCGCGGTTCATAGGGATCGAAACCGGTTGCCAGCACGATCGCACCAGCGGTCAATTCATGCACCTGAGGATCATCCTTGAGAACGATCGTTTTTCCATTTACCTGGATCGGCTGACCATCATAATGCTCCCAATCCACCGCCGGTGTGGGCGGGGTACAACCCTCATACGAGCGGTAGATCACCTTGCGCAGCTTTTGGCCGTAGTTGTATTCATCTGGCACTTCCTGCTTGCAGGCAACCAGAAGTGCTTCTGCCATCTCCGGATCCACACCGCGGGCATGCTGGGTCACGCAGACCTTGAAATTGCCCACGTACCCGGAGACACTGTTGATCTCGGAACCGGTCATCACGGTAATGTTGGGTCGACCGGTCAACTGTTCGATCAGGTCATGCAGGAGTTGGTGGGGGTCTTCATCGGTGGGAAAAATGGATTCCAGCTGTGCCATGCGTCCGCCCAGGAAGGGGCTTTTCTCCACCAGGGTAACCTGCATGCCCTGGCGGGCGATATCCAGCGCCGACCGCAGCCCTGCCACACCCCCACCGATCACCAGGGCGTGCTTCTCCGCGCCGAGGCGGATCGGATCGAGCGGCGTGAGCAGGCGCGCCTTGGCAATCCCGGCAGACATCAGGTGCACAGCTTTTTCTGTGGCGCCATCCGGGTTGCTGTCATGCACCCAGGAGTCCTGTTCGCGCAGCCCGACATGATGATACAGGTACGGATTCAGCCCGGCGCGCGTGACTGCGTTGCGGAAGGTCTGTTCATGCAGGGAGGGGGCACAGGCACCGATGACAACACGGTTGACGCCCAATTCCTTGATATCCTTTTCAATGATCGCCTGCCCGGCATCCGAGCAGAAGGAGGGATCGGTGCGGGAGATAATCACATCCGGTGTTTTACCCAGGATTTTCGCCACCCGCTCGCACTGCACCACGTGGCTGATATTGCCGCCGCAGTGGCAGGTATAGACGCCGACGCGAATTTCTTCCGGCGCGGGAACAATCTCAGGTTTCTTCTTTTCAGGCATGGGCGACCTCTGTCTGGTTTTTCCGGAGATAGGCAGATGCAGCCGACGCCGCTGAACCTGCTGTAACGATGCTGTCGACGATGTCCATCGGTCCGCCGGCTGTCCCGGTCACAAAAATGCCGGGGCGCGTCGAGGCAGCTGGAGCAGCGTTCGGCGCCGGGATGGCAATGAACTCATCGCTTCCGGCGGGAAGACCCAGGACCTTGTCCGCCTCCGGGGTGGGCAGCATGCCCAGAGAAAGCACCACCAGGTCGAAGGTCCGTTCAACGCTGCGCCCTTCTTCGGTCAGTTCCACTTTGACGACCGGGTTCTGCGCTTCATCTTCACGGATCGCAGCTACCTTGCCGCGCACGAATTCCACTCCCATTGCCTGCGCATTCTGGTAGAACTGTTCGTAGCCCTTGCCAAAGGTGCGGATGTCCATGTAGTAAATGGTGATCTCCGCCATAGGCAGCGCACCGGAAAGCAGCATGGCCTGCTTGATGGCATACATGCAGCAAACCCGCGAGCAGTATTCCACGCCCAGGGTCTCGTCACGCGAGCCTGCACACTGCACGTAAGCGATGGAGGTCGGTTCCTTGCCGTCTCCCGGGCGCAGGACGCGTCCATAAGGTCCGGTGGGTGCCAGGAAGCGTTCCATCATCAACGGATCGATCACGTTGCGCAGTTTCCCACCACCGTATTCTTTCTTGGCATCCAGCGCTGTCAACTCAAAGCCGGAAGCGGCGATGATACTCGCTGCCTGGATCTCGAAAGGTTCGGGCTGCTGCGAGAAATCCACTGCGCCTGCCGCGCAGACTTTTTCACATTTCCCACACAGGAAACAATTCTCCATGTCCAGCACGGCAGTCTGCGGGACGGCAGTGGAGAAGGGCACACGGATGGCACGGTAGGAACCCAGGCCGCGATCGAACGGGCTGGGCACAGTGATCGGGCAGGCGTATTCGCACTCGCGGCAACCGGTGCACTTGCGTGCATCCACATAACGCGGTTTTTGCACCACGTGGGCAATATAGCCGCCATCATTTTCCTGGATGGATTCCAGTTCGCAGTATGTCAGCAAACGGATGTTGGCATGGTGCGCCACCGCCGACATCTTCGGCGTGGTGATGCAGGAACAGCAGTCCAGGGTCGGGAAGACCTTGCTCAGGGTGATCATCTTCCCGCCGATGCTGGGTTCACGCTCCACCAGTACGACCTGGAAACCCTGGTCTGCCAGGTCAAGGGAAGCCTGCATGCCGGCGATCCCGCCGCCGACCACGATGGTATCTACTTTTATATTTTCCAAAACCGTTCTCCTTCCGCCTATGCAACCACCGGGGCGGCGATCTCATCCCTGACAAAGCCAATACCTTTAAGCAGGTCTTCCATCAGGTTGACCTCCTTGAGGAAAGGCTTGACGCAAACTGTGCAGATGGCTGCCAAGCGCAGGCGGCGGATATCGATGCCGCGTTCTTTCATGAGCGCATAGGTTTTATTGATGAGCGCGGCGGTGCCGTTCGCTTCGATGCGGTAGGGACTGTCGGTACCACTGTACATGACGATGATGCCGTCGATGCCGCGTTCAAAGGCGCGCACAAAGAACTCCGGCGGAAACATGACCGGGCTTATGACCGGCAGCACGTAGGTATTAGCCGGGTACTCCATATGCACCTGCCCGGTCGAATCCGCCCCGGCATACCCGCCCGCCAGCGTCGCCAGGATCAGGATTTTGGGTTGTTTTGCTTTGTTACTCGCAGCCATATCTCATTCCTGCATCATGAAATGGATGAATTGCCCGGCAACCCTGTGCCAGGCAGCCCAAAGACATCAATGGTTTACTTCTGGCGTCTGATGAAGAGCCTTTCGTAGCCTTCGCCTGGAAGCATGCCCAAGAATTCGTGCCCGACCTTTTCGCACCAGCGCGGCATGTCGTTCTTGGTGTTGGCGTCGCCAGACCAGATCTCCAGCACTTCACCGACCTTCACAGCAGCAATGCTCTTCTTGGCTTCCAACAGGGGACCCGGGCAGGACATGGCACGGGCATCGACAATTTTGGCAGCCTGGATGGTGGTCAGATCAATCGTCATTTGATTCTCTCCTTGTCTAATTTATAGATGTGCGCTCTAGTCAAGCCGGTCAGGCGCTTTTAACAATGCCGGACAGTGCTTGAGATATTCATGGTCAGCGACCTGGTAAAAGATCGTTTGCCCGTCCCGGCGTGCGATGAGGATGCCGGACCGCTTGAGCAGGTTCAGGTGCTGGGAGACGTTCTGCAGGGAACTCCCCGCCCGGGCTGCGATCTCGTGCACAGGCAGTTCTTCTTTCGCCAGGATCCACAGGATCAGCAGGCGGCGGGCATTTCCAAACACCCGGCACAGGGTAGCCTGTTCTTCTGCGAGTTGCAGCGCGGTAGGTTCCATTGACTCCTGAGCGATAAGTTCCAGAATTAGCTTAATTAAGGATAGACTTTAGTATATACGCCCCCGCACCAACAAATAAGTGCATATCGTCACAACCCGCTTTTCATTGTTGAATGGCTGGGTATCAAGATTCTTGATAGCCAGGCATGGGAAGAATCTTATTGATTCACCGGTCCCCGGACCGGTGTCTCACCTCAATCCCTTCTACCATAAATTAAGAGCCTTGCATTCTCCCCCGTTCTCTCATCTCATTCACTCAATTCGCCGCGCCAGTGTGCGCACGGCAAACAGGAATAAAACAACGCTGAAACCCGCTAGTGCTCCCAGGTCGAGCACAGCAGTAGCCCATGTTCCTCCAAAAAGCGCGGTTCGTAAAGCTTCAACGGAATAGGTCAATGGAAACAGGCGGGCAATGACCTGCAGCCAGACCGGCATGGAAGCCAGAGGCACAAACACGCCCCCCAAGAACATCATCGGGAAACGGAAAAAATTTGCCAGCGTTTGCGCTTCAAAGACTTCTTTTACTGCTACTGAGATAAATGCGCCCATGGCAGAAAAAGCGGTTGCCGAGAGCAGGAGCGCCAGGATCAGCATCAGCCAGTTGGTTCCGGTGGCGCCAAAAATGGTCAGAGAAACCACCAGCACCACAATCGTAACCGTCAGGCCGAAAGCCATGCCGCCCAGCAGTTTCCCTGCCAGAAGCGCCGGCAGGCGCAAAGGAGCCAGGAACAACCGTTCCAGTGAACCGATGCGCCGCTCGAAAACAATGACAATGGCCTCCATCGAACTTGTGCCGAATAAAATGGTCAGAGCCAGCAGGCCGGGCACCAACGCGTGCAAATCTCCCGGATTGCGGATCGCAAATGCCAGGATGAAGGCAAACGGGAACAGGATGCCCCAACTGATGTTGGGCGCTTTGAAGTAATAAGCTTTCAAATCCTTCAGTGCAATGGAGAACATACCTCGCAGATCATCCGCCAGCATTTCCGCCTCCTTTGCCACCTTTCTCGCTCAGCATCACCTCGGCGCTCAGGCCGGTCAGATGGACGAAGACATCCTCCAGTGAAGGGCGCAGGGTATCCACTGAGAGGACACGCTGCCCGTTGGTCTCGCTTAACAGGCTTTGGATCGCAGATTCGACTCCATTGTCACATTCGAGGCGTTTCTTTTCCGGCTGGCCATCCGCGTCGACCAGCGTCATTTCCACCACGGTCTTGCGCTGCGCACCGGTCCGTAAACCTGTCACCGTATCGAGGGCGACGATCTTCCCCTTGACGATGATCGCCACCCGGTCGCACAGGCGTTCAGCCTCTTCGAGGTAGTGCGTGGTCAGGATTAAGGTCACGCCTTCGTCGCGCAGACTGGCAATCATCTGGCGCAGATTGCGGGCGCTCATCACATCCAGTCCGGTGGTGGGTTCGTCGAGGAAGATCAGCGGCGGGCGATGCGCCAGGGCGGCGGCGATGGTCAGGGCTCGCTTCATGCCGCGTGAGAGCTTGGCAAAGGGAACATCACTCTTCTCACCCAGCCGGAAGCGGCGCAGAAGTTCTTCTGCGCGCTCTTTACGTTCGAGGCGCGGCACGCCGTACAACTGCATGGCAAAGACCAGGTTGTCGAAGGCGGTCAGTTCGTCGTAGAGGTTGGAAGCCTCCGGCACGACGCCAATGCGCTTCTTGATGCGTGGCAAGTCGGTTTCCAGATCCAGCCCAAGCACGCTTGCCTTACCCGCTGCAGGGCGTGAGAGTCCGGTCAACATGCGGATGGTGGAGGTCTTCCCCGCGCCGTTGGGTCCCAGAAAGCCGAAGACCTCGCCCTCGTGGACGGTGAAATCAATCCCATCCACGGCGCGGAGCGGCGGGCGGCCTTTTGCGGTGGTGAAAACCTTGGTCAATCCTTCGACTCGTATGGCTTCGGTCATCGTATATATCCTTTGAGAACGTCGGGCAGGAAATCATCAGCGGGGTGGTGGACAGCGGCGCGCACGAAATGCTCGCGTCCAAAGAAAAGGCGCTGGCGGTCTGCAGGTGCGCTCATTATGGGCGAGGAACTGACCTGCGTGGCATGACAGCGCATGGCAGCCATCTTGGTCTGCCAGACGGGGGAGACATCCACGGTGAGTGCAATATCCTCGTCAGGGACGGGATGCACCTGGCGCATGTTCATCTTTTCTGCCAGCGAGCGCGGCACCGCGAGGGTGTAGAGTGCAGCAACCTCTTCGGCACATCGAAAAGCTTCGGCTGTCCATTCACCGACGGCAATGTGGTCGGGATGGCTGTAGAGTCCGTCGGGACCGAAACTCAGCAACACCTGCGGCTTGACACTCTCCACCACGGAAAGGATATGTTCGATCATCGTCTTTGCTCTTGATTCCTGCAAGCGACCATCTTCATAATCAAGCACCTGCGGATCGTCCAGCCCAAGTGCCTGGCATGAACAGCGCAATTCCTCCGCGCGCACGATGCCCAGGTCTTCCCGCGTGTATACGGGCGGTTGCCCGCATGATCCCACCTGACCACAGGTGAAAGTCAGGATGTGGACATGTACACCATGTGCGGTAAGAAGCGCCAGCGTCCCCCTGCAGCGGAACGCTTCATCGTCAGGATGGGCAAAGATGGCTAGTAAATGAATGTAATTCATCGTCTTTTATGTAACAGCGCTGCGCCTTTAAATATATTACTGGCGCAGCGCTTAGAGTTATAGTTGATCTAAATGAGAACCGAAGATTACTTACGCAAGTCAGACAGCCGCTCTTCCACTGCCTGAATTTCCAGTTTCAAGTCCTTCATGTAATTTTCCAGCTCAGCGATTTGCTTTTCCTTTGTCTGATAGCGACGCTGCAGAGGATGTTGTTCGTAGCAACAACCTTGATGACCACCCTCTTCACAATGACCATTACACGAACCATTGCAGTTACAGTTGTCTTCACACATGTCGAATTCTCCTTATTGAAAATCTTATTTACCGCTATCCCGTTTCCAATAATCGGTGAGGTGGTTGGATCACTTGTTTTTACAGCAATTGGAACAGTCGCACTTCGATGGTGACTGCAAGATAGGAAGCGCCCCACCATTTAATCGCGCTGCCTGTTGGATCAATTCCAACAACGCAGGATCTGTTAATTTGTAATGGACAAATCGATTCTCGCGCCGGGTAGATACGACACCGGCCTTGCGTAGAATCATTAATTGCTGGGAAATGTGCGATTGCGACCAGCCCAGCATCGTCTCTAAATGGCAAACGCAGGTTTCACCATCCCCGATCGCCAGCAGGATGGCCAGCCTGGAGGGGTGGGAGATCGTTTTCAGGATAGCCGAGACCTGGTTAAGGATGTTCGTGTCTTCCATATTTGAAATCCTAAATGTATTATACAGATATATTTGATTTTGTAAATATGATAACTTTCCTGAGTCCATCCTGTTAATCTTGGTGCTAAGCATCCTCCCGTGTTACTATTATCCTTATAGTAACCCCCCATGGGGGCACTCAAAATCCGCCATTTCTGGCGGATTTATTCTTTTCTCGGGAAGAACTTCTTTCCTTTTCCCACCCTCCTTATTCTAACCTGACCTTCGGACAATAGTCCTCATGAAGGTTGTACACCGCCATGGATGAAAATGGTATGCTCGAGGTGCAACCGACACAGATGTCGCTCCGATATTGGTGCCAAGAGCCTGAACATTAGTTCGAACATAGGCGACGAAAAAGTGGAAACCTTCTATACTGGTAAAGGCTCACGACCAAAACCAGAGAAAGAAGGTTTCCGTGTACAAGTGTACCCAGTTCTTGCCATTTATGCAGACAATCTTTGATGATCCAGTTATTGCTCGAAAAGCTGCTCTGATCATGGTTGGGATAATGCAGGGGCGATCTCCGCGATTGAGTGACATTGCCCGGGAGATGGTTGGAAACGAGGCAGCGAATTACAAAATGATCCAGAGATTCTTGGAAGGCATTGATCCTCAGACAGCCTTGCTGCGGTTGTTTCGGGAAGATGCGCCTTTTGTGATTGGAGATCCGACCGAGATGCCGCGGCCCCAGGCGAAGAATACCGAGTATGTTGGGACGCTGAGTGACGGTGAGACCAAAGGCTATTGGCTGATGCTCTTGGCCACGCCCTATCATGGGCGAGCGATCCCGTGTGGGTTTGTGGATTATTCATCCCGGACGATCAACCAAGATGCCACCTCCCGAAACCAACAGCACTTTAGAGCTTTCAGACAGGTCAAAGAACTGCTTGGAGAGCGCCCTTTGGTGCTGGATCGGGAGTTCAGCTACCTGGAACTGCTTGAAAACCTGGTCACAGAAGGGGTTAACTTCGTCATTCGGCTGAAAGTGGGACCTCTATTCTGTGACAGAGAAGGCAAACCGGTGGCATTGAGCATCCAGAAGGGAGAAACGCGCATCCTCAACAAGGTTTTCTACAAAGGCAAGGTTTTTGTGAATGTGATCGGTCGTTGGCAGGAAGGCTTTACTGAGCCCATGTGGGTGATGACCAATCTGGACGCCAAAGCCGGGCTGGCGATCTATGATGAGCGTATGAAGATCGAAGAAATGTTTCGAGATCTCAAGTCCTTACTCAACTTCCATAAATTGATGAACAAGCGTCGAATACTAATGGAAAAGATGGTCGCTCTGATCCTGATCGCCTATGCCATTATCCTAGTCGTAGGCGAGGGCTTGCGTGCCCATCTCTTCCCGGTCGGCAGTTGCAAAAACAGACTCTTTTCAGGTCCATTTGTCCTGCTAAAGATCAAACCAAACCTATCTCCGCCTATGCTTACCCAGGCGTGTTCCACTTTCACCCAACTCGCCTTGCCTGTCCGAAATAATGTCTGAACCTCAGGTTTTCCCTCTTGAAATCATTCCAGAATCACCCTATAATATTATCGATAATATTATCGATAATAAAACACTCGCAAGAAGGTCACCATGCCATCCAAGAGAAAAGACAATCGTCGGGTCGATGCTACATATGCTGTGATTAGTTCCTCTCTCTCATCGGGCAGGATCAAACCCGGAGATTTCCTGCGTCAGATCACACTTGCTGAGGAGCTCAATGTCAGTCAAGCCACTGTGCGGGATGCACTGAACCAACTGGTCATCGAGGGGCTGGCAGAACGCATCCCCCGCAAAGGGGTTCGGGTTCCTTATATCTCTCCGGATGATGTGCGCGATATTTACGAGATGCGCATGGTGGCTGAAGGCCTGGCGTGGCAGGTAGCTGCTGAGCGGATCACGGCGGAAGAACTGAAACAGATGCAAATCCTGCTCCCCGGCACGGCTACTACCGCCGATCCCGGCTCAATTGAAATTGCCCGTCAGAAAAACCTGGAATTTCATATGATCGCCATTCAAGCCAGCGGTCGCTGGATTTTGATCCGGCTGCTTTCCCAACTCTTAAACTTGAACAACCTTCGTTATCTGCTCGCCACCAGTTCGGAGGAAGTGCGTGTGCGGGATGGAAAAATAAATATCCAGGAACATGAAGAATTGATCACCGCTCTTCATGATCGAAAAGCCGATCTTTCCCGGGAACTGATCGAAAAACACATTCACAGATCCATGTCTGACCGGCTGGCCCTGTTTGGAAAACAGATCAATCCAGAGTGAAAGACATTTGCCCATCGGAATGAATTTATGAAGCCCATAACGATCACCCAAATCGATATCTACAAGATCAGCCTGCCCTTTGTGACCCCTTTCAAGATCGCCCTCGGTTCAGCAACCCGGGGGGATGGGATCGCCATCATCATGCACACCGATGCGGGAATTTACGGAGTGGGGGAAGCCTCTCCGTACTGGTTCATTACCGGGGAAACCCAGGCGTTGTGCGTGGAATCCGGCAAGTTCATTGCCCGGCTGTTGGTGGGGAAAAACCCCCTGGAAATCGAAACGCGCCTTACTGAGATCGATGCTTCTTTGAAGAACAATAGCACCATAAAATCCGCCTTTGATATGGCGCTTTATGATATTGCATCCAAGCATGTAAACCTGCCGCTGTACACCTTCCTGGGAGGCAAGAAAAGAGAGATCTTCACCGATTTTACAATCGGTATTGATCCCCCGGCAGTGGTGGCAGAAAAAGCATTGAAATACCGGGAGGAAGGGACGAGCTCCCTGAAGGTCAAAGTGGGGACGAGCAGGAATGATGATATTGCCCGCATCCGCTCCATCCGCGAGGCCATTGGGATCGACATGCCCATTCGGATCGATGCCAATCAAGGCTGGAACCCCACGGCGGCGCTGTCCATCTTGAAGGAATTGGAGCAGTTCAACATCGAATTTTGCGAAGAACCCGTCACCCATTGGAACACCACGGCGCTGAAGCGCATCCATGACCGCAGCCCGATCCCGATCATGGCGGATGAGTCCGTCTTCGACCACCATGATGCCTTCCGCCTGGCAAGCCTGGACGCCTGTGATTTTTTCAACATCAAGCTGGCAAAGTCAGGCGGCATCCACACGGGCAGAAAGATCAACGCCATCGGGGAAGCCGCCGGGATTGCCTGCATGGTGGGGGGGATGTTCGAAACCAGGGTTGGGATCAGCGCGGGAGCGCATCTCATCCTGGCTTGCGAAAATATCATCTTTGCCGATCTCGATACGATCCATCATTATGCAGAGGATCCGGTGATCGGAGGAGCGGTATTTACAGGCAGCAAGGTCGATGTCCCGGATACGCCAGGACATGGAGCCGATTTTGACCCGGCGTTCTTGCAAAAAATGGAAAAGATCACCATCCAGTGAGTTTGTTAAGCCATCCATCCATTCGAATACCAGAAAAGGAGATTGCTTATGAATAAGAAAGTGTACTTCAGTTGGGGACGTGTGATCCTGGTCTGCTTCATCGTTGCCTGCACCGAGCTCATGTGGACGCTTTATAACACCTATGTCCCGATCTGGCTGCAGGCCGGCAATCCCAATTTCGACATGGGAACCCAGTCGGTGGTCACCGTCGGCTTTGGCCTCGGGGCATTTGTAACCGGCATCATCATGGTGCTGGACAACATCGCCGGGCTGTTCGTCAGCCCCCTGATCGGGTTGATCAGCGATACTACCCAGAGCAGGTTCGGCCGGCGGAAACCCTGGATCATCTTCACCATGCCCGTTATGATCATCGCCTTCATCCTGATCCCGGTCTTTGTGCTCAAGATCCCTGTCGCTCTGAACGGGCAAACGGCGCAATTGACCCAATACCTGGTCCCTTTCATCATTACCCTGGTTGTGATGCTGGTGGCTTACGCCATCATTCGCACCCCGGCTGACGTTATCATGTACGACATCACGCCGTCCAAGCATCGTTCCATGGCGAATGCCATTGCCAATTTCATCGGCGCTGCATCCGGTGTGCTCGGGGCAATGGTGGGAGCCATGCTTTTTGATATCAACCCCGGTCTCCCTTTCTGGGTGGGTGCAGGTCTTTCATCCCTCGTGGTCTCCCTGGTTGCGGTCAGGATTACCGAACCGCCGGTGCTCGAAGCCGAGCCGGGTGAAGTGAAAAAACTATCACCGAAAGACACGCTCAAGGAGTTGCGTTCCCTGCCCCAGGAAAATAAAAAGAGCCTGGTCTTCCTGTACCTGAGCATGTTCTTCAGTTACCTTGCGTTCGGGCAGATCGGATCATTTGCGAGCTCCTATGGCGTTTCGGTGCTTAAGATGGATGTGGGCGCTTCCGGCATGTTGTACGCGGCAGGTGGAGCGGCTTTTCTCCTTGGAACCATCCCCACCGGTTTCATTCTCAAGCGTCTCAGCAGGAAGATGTCGTCCCTGATCGGGTTTATTGCCTTTGCAGTGATGGGACTGGTGATCTACATCTTCCCCACCCCGGCAGTCGTCTGGCCCACCCTGGCGATCGGAGGGCTGCTCTGGGCTCTGGTCTGGGTACCGCAGGTCCCCCTGATCATGGATTCCGTCCCAAGCGACAGGGTTCTGGGATCATTGGAAGGAGTCTCCGCCATTGCGAGAATGCTCGGTTATATCGTTGGTCCGGTGGTCGGTGGTTTTGTCGTTGAGAAGTTCGGCAACAACTACAACAACATCTGGCTGGTGGTCCTGGTCGGGTCCATTCTTGGCGCCCTGATGTTGATCTCGGTGACCAAGGGCGAAGTAAAGGCCGATAGCAGCGAATCTGAATGACCTGTTGCAGGATAGGCTGACCTTTTTTCCGTGAAGAGGTTGCGAGCACCTCTTCACGGAAATCCATACTTTGTTGGCAGAGGTTGGAGCATGGAGAAGAAGATAACTGTTGAAAAGATCGAAGCATATATCGAAAATGCCCTGCTGGACTGGCAAATTCCGGGTGGCGCCGTGGCCATCATTGACCGCGGGGAAGTCGTCTCGTGCCGCGGCTATGGGGTACGTGAGCTTGGAGCAGCGAACGCGGTGAACGCGGAGACCCTTTTTGGCATCGGGTCCTGCTCGAAAGCTTTCACGGCAGCCATCGTCGGGAGCCTGGTGGATGATGGCAGGTTGAACTGGGATGACAAGGTGGTGAAGTACCTGCCTGAATTCAAGCTGTATGATCCCTGGATCACCAACCAGGTGACCATCCGGGATATGCTCAGTCACCGGCTTGGGATCAGGCGCAGTATTCGCGTTATGAACAGGGACCGGGTCTTCAACAGCGATGACTACATCCGTAGGATGGAATTCGTACGCCCGGCTGGCGAGTTCCGTGCCCGCTTCACTTACGATAATCCGCAATTCCTTGTGGCTGCCAAAATAGCGGAATTGGTTTCGGGCACAAAATGGAGCAGACTTGTTCAGCAGCGGATTTTTGACCCCCTGGGGATGCATTCCAGCGCGGCTACCTACCAGGCAGCCAGGGCAATGAACACGCCCAATATTGCCAGCCCGCATACCAATCTAGATGGGGGATTCGTCCCGGCGGAACTCAGGGTGCTCGACCCTGTACAACCAATCCCGTGGACGGATTACGGGGAAAATGCGGCTGGATCCATCCTTTCCAATATCCAAGATATGACCCGCTGGCTGCAATTGTTACTGGAGGGCGGAAATTTTAACAACCAGCAGATCCTCAGCCGGGAAGTTCTGGCAGAGATGACCAGTCCGCAAATGATCATCAAGCCGGCCGAATCTGAAATGGATTCCCTATTGGCTGTCGGGCTGCAGACCAATCTCATGGCCTATGGTCTGGGCTGGTACGTCTGCGATTACCGGGGCTACAAAATGGTCTTCCATCCGGGACAGTTGCATGGCTTTGTCGCCGCGGTCGCTTTCCTGCCGCAACTGAATGTGGGCGGCGTTATTTTATTGAACACCTACCAGACTATGCTGCATGCCATGCTGGGGTACTACCTGTTCGATGCCATGCTGGGGTTCGAGCGCGATTACAGTGCTGAAATGATCACCCTGATCCGCCAGTGGCGTTCAGGCGCAGAGATGGGGGTACAGCAAATGCTGGCAAACCGCCCACCGGCCAAAATGCCGGTCCTGCCCCTGGAACAATTGACCGGGACGTACAGCAGCGCCTTGTTCGGCGAGGTCGTGATCAGCCAGGAAAACGCCCAACTCAGCTGCCAGTACGGCGAAACCCCGCTCTTCCTTGCCGACCTGGAACCCTGGGATGGGCTCACATTCATGGTGAACTACAAAAACAAGATCAACCCAGCGGAATTCCTGACCTTCCTTCAGGATGACCAGGGGCGGGTCAATGGCCTGGCCATCAAGGATGTCGATATATTCCAACGCGCCAGGTAAGCGCCTCTCCAGGATCCCACGCGGATGAATTGATATGGCCAAAATAGCTGTCGCCGGTTTCCAGCATGAAACCAACACGTTTTCCCCCATCCCGACCACCTTTGAGGATTTCCTGCAGGGAGGGATCAATACCCCGGGGATCCTCAAGGGGGAGGAGATCCTGTATTTCCAAACCCGTGAGATGAACAACGCCACCAGTGGATTCCTGCGCACGGCTGCCTCCCTGGGGTTCGAATGCGTTCCGCTGGTCTGGATGGAGGCAGAACCTTCCAACCGGATGTCGGCAGACACTTTTGACCGGCTGATGAGATTGTTGGAGGAGGATCTCAAAGCGCACGGGCCATACGATGGGGTTTTCCTGGACCTGCACGGGGCCATGATCTTTGGCGACCACCAAGATGGGGAGAAGGAGATCCTGCGCCGGGTCAGAGCAATTGTCGGGGAGATCCCCATTGTTGTGGCGTTGGACCTGCATGGCAACATTGCGGAGGAGTCCTTTGCGCTGGCTTCGGTCATGGTGGGATACCGGACCTACCCGCACGTGGATATTTATCAAACCGGAGAGCGATGCGCCAACCTGCTGGGCTGTCTCCTGAAAGGGGAAAAATTGCAGAAAGCCTTTCGGCGCTTGCCCTTCCTGATCCCCACCTCCAGCCAGATCACCAGCCAGATGCCTCTGGCGGCCATCTACTCAGAAATGGAACAAATGGAGGCAGAACAAAGAGTGATCGTCGCCTCCATCATGCTCGGGTTTCCTCCGGGAGATATCGAATGCGCAGGGCCTGCAGTCTTCACCTATGCTGGGAATCGGCAGGAGGCGGAAGCCGCGGCCGACTCGCTGGCGAGTCATCTGGCAGATCATGCTGAAGCGTTCGTCTCCCGTCTGGTGGGTTTGGAGCAGGCGGTGGAACGAGCGGTTCGCCTGGCGGAGACAGCGAAGAAACCGATCATCCTCGCAGACGTACAGGATAACCCGGGCGGCGGATCGGGGTCGGATTCGGTCTGGCTCCTGGAGGCACTGCTCCAGCGAGGGGTACAGCAGGCTGCGATCGGCATGATCTATGATCCGCAGGCGGCCCAGGCTGCCCATGCAGCGGGGGAAGGGCAGGATGTGGAGATCGGTTTGGGGGGCAAGATGATGCCGGGACATTCACCGCATTTCGGAAAATACCGCGTTATCCGCCTTTTCGAAGGTGAGTTCGAAGGCACAGGGCCCATGGCAAAAGGCATGAGACTCAACCTGGGAAAATTGGCCTTGTTGAAGATCGGAGGTGTGTATCTATCGGTGGGGAGCACGCGCATCCAGGCAGCTGACCAGGCTGTTTTCACCGTGTTTGGATTGGATCCAAGGGATATGAAGATCCTAGTGCTGAAAAGCTTTGTCCATTTTCGAGCCGCATTTTCAGAAATCGCACAAGAAATCATTGAAGTGGAGGCCCCGGGCGCGGAGTTCGACGATCCTGCGAAGGTCCGGTACACCCATCTCCCGGACGGCATCCGCCTGGGAGGCACCGGACCGATTTACCGCCCGGCACCACGGTAGCGAACTTATAACTAGACCGTCCAAGCCAACCAAAGAAGGTCACATGGATTCTCGGATCGATCAATTCCTACGCAAGGTAATGAGCGCCCATCAACTGCCCGGGCTCGCGATCGGTGTGGTCAGGGAGAAACAGGTAATTTTTGAAGCGGGTTTTGGCGTTTCGGACTTCAGCGGGAATCGACCGATCACTGCCCATTCACTTTTCCACCTGGCTTCCATCTCCAAGTTGTTCGTGGCCATCGATATCCTGCAGCTTGTGGAAAAAGGCGGCCTCTTTTTGGATGACCCGGTCATCCAGTACCTGCCGGCGTTCAAAATCAGGTCGGGCGACTATGGCGCGATCACGGTGCGACAATTGCTATCCCATACCTCCGGTCTTCCGGATATCACAGATTATCACTGGGACCAGCCCGAGAATGATCCCGGAGCATTGGGGCGATATGTCCAAAGCCTTGGAGACGTGGAACTCCTGTCGAAACCAGGAGAAGTGTTCTCTTATTCCAACATGGGCTATGAAATCCTCGGGCATCTTATCGCCAGCGTGGCTGGAACCTCGTTTGAAGATCAAATAAAGGATTCTATTCTTTCTCCCTTGGGCATGGTCACCAGTACGCATCTCAGGCAGAGTGTCCCGGCTGACCTGTCGGTCTCACCCCACTTGAGAATGCCGACAACGAGATTATCGGACATTTACCCATATCACCGGGCACATGCGCCTAGTTCCACGCTGCACTCCAGCGCGCATGAAATGAATATTTGGGCGCTCACCAATCTCAACCGGGGGCGCATGTCCGCGGCCACCATCCTCGCCCCGAAAAGCTATGATGAGCTATGGAAACCTGTTGCCCGGGTGGGTGGTGCCAATCCACTGACAGGTTCCGTCGGCTTGGGCTGGTTCCTGGGCGAACAGCGCGGCCAGCTCACCGTGAGCCACTCCGGGCAGGATATTGGATTTACCTCCCTGTTCATCCTATTGCCGGAGGCGGGGACAGGTGTTACCGTGCTGTGCAACGCAGCCCCTGCGCCCACTCGTGAAATTGCCATCGGGATCCTGGACATCATCATGGGTTATGAGCCAGCCCCCATTTTGCCCTCGATCATGGTGCCATTGGGCAGGGTGTATCAAGAAAGTGGAATAGAGGCATTGAGAAGGCAATATAAGTCCATCCAATCGACATTGCCATCTGCTTATGATTTTCGTCCTGAAGAGCTGTTCAGAGTGGTATCTGCGCTGCTGGACAGCAATCAGAACGAGGATGCTATTTCTCTTATCAATTGGGTATTGGAGGATGTGTCTCCGAACGACGCACAGGGGTTCGAACTACTTGCCAGAGCGAATTTTCAGATGGGAAATATCGAGGCTGCCTTAAAGTACGCGCTGCGGTCATTGGAGATCAACCCCAATAACGCATTCCTGCGACAACAAATCAAACCGTTACTCGGCGAGGGTTAAAACCACCATGCGGGCTTTGATCCAGCGAGTAGCCTATGGTTCCGTTTGCGTAAATCGGGAGTTGATCGCCGAGATCCCAAAAGGCATGGTGGTCCTGCTGGGCATTGGTCGCAATGACCGGGAAGGGAATGCACGTGCCTTGGCTGGGAAGATCAGCTCCTTGCGAATCTTCAATGACGGCAACGGGAAGATGAACCTGTCAGTCCGGGAAGTCTCGGGCGAGATCCTGGCGATCCCTCAATTCACTCTCTATGCCAACGCAAGCCACGGTCACCGCCCCGATCTGATCCGGGCAGCGCCGCGAGCCATGGCCGAGCCTTTGTATGAATTCTTTTTGGGTGAACTGGCGGCCTTGGGAATTCCCGTTCGATCCGGTCTATTTGGCGCCGATATGCTGGTGGAGATCCATAATGATGGCCCTGTAACAATCTGGTTGGAAAATGAGGGTGATGGACACCAGATTGGTACAACATCCCCCTTGGTATAGATGTAGGTGGGCCCGGATGGAGTCGAACCATCGATCAAGCGATTATGAGTGATGCCAGAAGCTTTCCATAGTGTCCATACTGTCCATTTACTGCCACAGATGCCGGTTTCGATTAGAAAGACCGGCATATCTGGGGGGATGGTCGAGAAAGTTTTCTA
>Ga0172371_10002204_pt1 | contig 31067 bp, 29 predicted proteins | sample Lak12m_FD_114543 | JGI IMG/M metagenome (GOLD analysis project Ga0172371, IMG submission 114543) | Freshwater microbial communities from Kabuno Bay, South-Kivu, Congo - kab_022012_12m | ecosystem: Environmental > Aquatic > Freshwater > Lake | place: Democratic Republic of the Congo: South-Kivu...
CGGGTTGGAGCCGGCCTTTGAGACCGTCTCCACGACCGCGTCGATGACGCCCTGCACGCCCTGAGCCGGCTTGAGCATGTTGAGGCTGCTCATGTTCTCGGCGCCGCCGCCTTTCGGCATGAAGAGGATCGTCACTGCGTCGCCGGGCACGATCCGCGTGTGGATGATGGCCGGCGTGTTGTCTTTCGTGTTGGCTCGCGCGTGCGCCGGCTCTTCGACGACGCTCTTGCGCAGATAGCCCTCGGTGTAGCCGCGGCGGACGCCTTCGTGCACCGCGTCCTCGAAGCCGCCGCCGGTGAAGTGCACGTCCTGGCCGACGTCGATGAACAGCACGGCGTACCCGGTGTCCTGACAGATCGGCACGCGGTCGCGGGCGGCGATGTCGGCGTTCTCGGTGAGCTGGTCGAGCACCGCCCGGCCCACCGGCGACTCCTCCGTCTTCTTGGCCGCTTCGAGCGCCGCGTAGACGTCCCTGGGCAGGTCGTAGTTGGCCTCCATGCAGAGGCGTTCGATCGCCGCCGTGACGTCGGCGACGTCGACCTCTCTGACCGGCATCGGCACCTCCTCGTCGAGCTGGACGCCATCGTCTCACACCCACCGTGACCACGCACGGCCGGCCACACGAGGGGCCGCTCAGCGGTCGGCGTCGCCGCCGGCGATGCGATCGGCGATCAGGCAGATCTGCTCGAAGAGGATCACCGCCGCATTCACGGCGGTGATCCGGTTCGGGGCGTCCTTCGTCGGCATGATGCACACCACGTCGGCGCCGACCACGTTGAGGCCGCGCAGGCCTTCGAGCAGTCGCGCCGCCTCGTTCATGCGGAAGCCCTCGTCGCCAAAGGCCAAGTTCGAGACGCCGGGGGCCACCGTTGGATCGAGCACATCGAGGTCGAAGCTCACGTAGACCGGCGCGCCGCCGACGCGGGCACGCGTCTCCGCAAGCACGGCGTCTATCCCGATGGCGTCGACCTCGGCCTTGCCGAAAACGCGGTAGCCCAATTCGGTGCTGGCCTCCGCATCGTTGTCGCTGTCACCGTGGCCACGCATGCCGATCTGCACGCTTCGCGCAGCGTCGACCCGCCCCTCTCGCGCCGACCTGCTCGCCCAGTGTGCTGCCGAATCCACCGCTCCGAGCCAGTGTGGCAGACCATCGTACGTATCGTGATGGGCGTCGAAGTGCACGAGAGCCAGCGGCACCCCGGCACGGGACCCCGGCCCGCCGATCGCTCTCAGGATCGGCAGACTGATGGAGTGGTCACCTCCGATGGCGACCGGACACGCACCTGCCAGGTCGAGGGCGCGGAAGTAGGCTTCGATGTCCCGGACCGACACGTCGTTGACCATGGCGTTCGGCAGGGGGACATCGCCGACGTCGCTGATCCGGCAGGCCTGCCAGGGATCCAACGCCCAGCGGGCATGCACGCGGCGATGTGCCATCGAGACGTCACGCACCGCGCGCGGGCCGAGGTGCTGGTCCCGCTCCGTGGTGCCGTTGCCCGAGCTGTGCGGCACGCCGACGAGGGCGATGTCGCAGCGAGAGGGATCGGGGTCGAACGGACACCTGAAGAGGGTAGCGGGACCCCACCAGCCAAGAGTCGTCATGGCAGGGTCAAGCGTATCCGCACTCATGGCATTCCTCGCAGACGACGGGTGAACGGCGCGCCGTCGACGGCGCTTACTTGCTCTTCTTCGACTTCTTCTTGTCCTTGGCCTTGGCGCGCGCCTTCTTGGCCTGCCTGGCGGCCTCCTTGGCGGCGGCCTTGGCCTCCTTGGCGACCTGCTTGCCCTTCTCGGCGGCCGCCTCGGCCGACTTGCCGAGCGTCTTCTGTGCCTCCTGGGTGATCCTCTTCGCCTCCGCCACCGCCTCCTGGACCAGCTCGCGCGCCTTCACGTGAGCCTCGTCCATGGTCTCGCTGGCATGGTGGACGGCCTCGTCGACGATCTCGGTGGCCTCATGCCGGGCGTCGGCGACGACCTGCCGGGCGTCGGCCCGCGCCTGGGTGCGAGCGTCGCCCCCGGCACGGCGCGCCTCCGAGCGGGCCTCGGCGACGATGCGCTTGGCCTGCTCGCGCGCGTCGGCGAGCAGCTGCCTGCCGCGCTCGCGCGCCTCCTCGGCGGCGGCGCTGCCCTTCGCCCTGGCGTCGGCGGCCACGCCGCGCCCGACCGCGCGCACCGCCTGCCGGGTCGGCACCGGCGCCTTGCTGCCCTTCGGCATCTTGATGTAGCCGAGCGCCTCGGCGTCCTGCACCAGGCCGCGGGCCCGGGCGATGATCTCGGTGGCCTCGGCCTTCTCCTGCTCGTAGGTGATGTCGGTGCGCAGCGCCACGCCCTGCTCGACCGCCTTCATGGCTACGGCCGCGGCCTCGCGCGGGAAGACCTCCCAATCGTCCATGGTCGGCATGATGTAGTCGGGCCGCAGGCCCTGCTCCTCGGCCAGCCTGGCAAGCTCCTCGGCGGCGGCGATGCACATCTCGTCGGTGATCGTCTTGGCGCGTACGTCGAGGGTGCCGCGGAAGATGCCGGGGAAGCCGAGGCTGTTGTTGACCTGGTTGGGGAAGTCTGAGCGGCCGGTGGCGACCACCGCGGCCCCGGCCTCCAGCGCGTCCCACGGCCACATCTCGGGGATCGGGTTGGAGCACAGGAAGACGATCGGGTCGGGGCTCATGCCCTTGATCCACTCCGGCACGATGGTGTCCGGACCCTGCTTGGAGAGGGCGATGCAGACGTCGGCGCCGGCCAGAGCTTCGGCGATGCTGCCGGTACGCTGCTCCTCATTGGTGATCTGGCAGTACTTCCACTTGTCGACCCACTCGTCCTTGACAGCCTCGATGTCGCTGCGGCCCCTGTGCAGGATGCCCTTGGAGTCACAGACACGGGCCAGCTCCGGCCGCGCGCCGTAGTGGAAGATGAGGCGGCTGATGGCCACGTTGGCCGCCCCCGAGCCGATGAACGCGATCTTGATCTCGTCGATCTTCTTGCCGGTGACCTTGAGGGCGTTGATGAGGCCGGCCAGGGTGACGCAGGCGGTGCCCTGCTGGTCGTCGTGCCAGACCGGGATCTCGCACTCCTCGCGCAGCGTGTCGAGGATGCGGAAGCACTTGGGCTGGGCGATGTCTTCCAGGTTGACGCCGCCGAGACCCGGCTGGACGAGCTTGACGAACTCGATGAAGGCGTCGGGATCCTTCGTGTCGACCATCAGCGGGAAGCCGTCGACGCCGCCGAGGTACTTGTAGAGCAGGCTCTTGCCCTCCATGACCGGCATGCCGGCCTTGGGGCCGATGTCTCCCATGCCGAGCACGCGGGTGCCGTCGCTGATGACGGCCACCGTGTTCCACTTGTTGGTGTGCTCGTAGACCTTCTCGGGGTCGTCCTTTATCTCGAGACAGGGAGCCGAGACGCCGGGCGTGTACCAGATGCCGAAGTCCTGGAAGTCGCGCACGCAGCACTTCAGCGTGGTCTCGATCTTGCCCCTATAGAAGGGATGGAGGACCTTGGCGTCTTCCATGGGCTGGTAGGCCTTGGCCTTGAGCTCCTCGACGGTGGGCTGGTGCTCTGGCTGGGGCATGAGGGTCTCCTCCCTGTTCGACGCCGATAGTTCGCGGGAGCGACGGCCGCAGCCGCCCGCGCGCCAGCGCGTCGGCGCTGCAGTGCCCCGCGGGTCCTACCCTGAAGTCCTTGAACGCTAGCACACGGCCGCTCGAGGGCGAAAGGGTGGGCGGCGCACCACAGCGGCAGACGCGGCGGGGGCGATTGGCCAATCAGCGCAGCAGACCGCCGTGCGGCGCCCGAGCCGACTTCTCACGCGCGGCAGACGGCCGTTCGGCGACGGGTCGGCCCGCGCAGGGGTCGCCGGGCGACGCAGGGGCCCGCACGGCGCAGGGGCCGGCCAGGCGCTTCAGCGCAGCAGGCGAGGCTGCTGGGCGCGCTGCGACCGGCTGCCCGCACGGCTGCCCGAGCCGCCGCGTCTCTGGCGGAACGCCAGGACGGCGGCGGCAGCGGTGGTCGGCAGTCCCACGATCAGCGGCGCCAACGAATAGGGCACCGCGTACGCCGCCGCCGCCCCGAGCATGAAGAACCGCTCGCCGAAAGCGTAGAAGCCGCCCGCTATCGTGGCGATGGCGAGCACCCCACCGCCGAACGCCATCATGGTGAGTCCCTGCTCGGTCCCGCCGCGGCGGATCAGGTAGAGCGCCGCCCCGTGCACGCTTGCGAAGCAGACGTAGGTGCCCAGCACCACGATGAGAAGCAGCAGCGGGAACGAGATCTTCTCACCCACCGGCAGCTTGTCGCCGGCCGAACGCAGGGCGATGCCGATGGCGAGACAGGTCCCGACGATCCCGACGCCGTGCAGGCCGAGTCCGATCAGGAGCAGGTTGGAGAGCGTGCCGGTGATCTTCACCGGCGCCTTCGGCGACGACGCCCGCGCCGCGGAGCCACGTCCGGCGGTACGCCGCTTCGCCGCCTGGCCCCCTGTGCGACTGCTCATCGGTCGCCGCGCTCGATCATCTGTCCCCCGATCCCGCCCGTCCTGGATGGACGCTGCTCGAAGCACGAAGGCTAGCACAAGCACGCTCCGCGTTCTGCGGCCACGAGACGATCGCTGGATGACCGCGGGCTGCAGGGTCATCGAGGACCCCGCGGCTCGTGGCGGGACGATCGCCGGGTGACCGGGGTCGCAGACCCATAGAGGATCCCGGGCCCGCTGCGATCAGCGGCCGAGAGCGGCTGCGACCAGACCCGGTACCTCGTCGGGGCGCCGTGCCACCGGGATGCCGGCGGCCTCGAGTGCCGCCGCCTTGGCGGCGGCCGTGCCGCCGCCGCCGGAGACGATGGCCCCCGCATGCCCCATGCGCTTGCCGGGCGGCGCCGTGAAGCCGGCGAGGTAGGCGACCACCGGCTTGCTGAGGTTCTCGGCGATGTACGCGGCGGCGCGCTCCTCATCGTCGCCGCCGATCTCGCCGACCAGCACCACCGCCTCGGTCTGCGGGTCGGCCTCGAACAGCTCGAGACACTCCACGAAGCCCACGCCGTGCACCGGGTCGCCGCCCATGCCGACGCAGGTGGATTGTCCGATGCCGAGTCGCGTGAGACCGCCGACGATCTCGTAGGTCAGCGTGCCGCTGCGCGACACCACGCCCACGCCGCCGGGCCGGAAGATGTCGGCCGCCATGATGCCCGCGTTGCAGCCGCCGGGCGAGACCACGCCCGGGCAGTTGGGGCCCACGAGCGTCATGCCGCCACGTCGCGCGACCGGCCCGATCGACCGGCCCGCGGCCTTCGGCGCCGCCCCTTCGTCTGCCGGCCCTTCGCGATCGGCCGGCTCGTCGTCTGCGTCGGGATCGCGCCGATGCAGCGCCCGACGCCGAATCTCGTCGAGGCCAAAGCCCTCCAGCTCGGCGGTCAGCTCGACCATGTCGCGCACCGGGATGCCCTCCGTTATGAGCACGGAGAGCCGCACGCCGGCGTCGAGGGCTTCCACAGCGGCCGCCTTGGCAAAACGAGCCGGAACAAAAGCGACGGCGACATCGGCGCCGGTCGCCGCCACCGCCTCCTGGACGGTGCCGAACACCGGCACCTCGCACACCGTGCTGCCAGCCTCGCCGGGCGTGACGCCGGCCACGATACGAGTGCCGGCCGCCAGCATGCGCTCGGTATGGAAGGTGCCCTCTCGACCGGTGATGCCCTGCACCAGGACGCGGCTCCTCTCGTCGACCAGGATCGCCACGTCAGCCCTCCGCCACCAGCGCTACGACCTGCCGCACCGCTCCCCACGGCGTCTCCATGACACCCAGGTCGGGGCGTTCGGCCGCCAGCAGCGCGCGGCCGGCGGCGGCGTTGTTGCCATCGAGACGGACGACCATCGGCAGCGGCCGATCGGGAAGCCGGCGCAGACCGGCGAGCAGACCGCGCGCGACCTCGTCGCCGCGGGTGATGCCGCCGAACACGTTGACGAGCAGACCGCGCACGCGCTCGTCGGCGGTGACGATCTGCAGGGCGGCGGCGATCTGATCCGCCCGGGCGCCGCCGCCGATGTCGCAGAAGTTGGCCGCCCGCCCGCCGGCCGCGGCGATCAGGTCGAGGGTGCTCATGACGAGGCCGGCGCCGTTACCGATGACGCCCACGTCGCCGTCGAGCGTCACGTAGGTGACGCCGGCCTCCCGCGCCCGCCGCTCGCGCTCGTCCTCGCCGGTACGCCAGGCCGCCAGGTCCGGCTGCCGGAACAGGGCGTTGTCGTCGACGGTCACCTTGGCGTCGAGCGCCATGAGACGGGCGCCGTCGCCGCCGTCGCCGCCGTCGCCGTCGACTACGGCCAGAGGATTCAGCTCGATGAGCGTCGCGTCGTGGTCGCGGTAGAGGCGGTAGACGGCCGTCGCCAGATCCACCAGATCGTCGCGCAGGCGGCCGTCGAGCCGCGCCGCGGCGGCAGCCCCGGAGAGAGCCTCCCACGCCCCGTCGTGCACCGCCTGCGAAGGCTCCAGGAGCGGATCGAGCGGCGCCTTGAACAGCGAGCCCGGATGCTCGCGCGCGACCTGCTCGATGTCCATGCCGCCGTCGGCCGAGACGAGCAGCAGCGGCCGGCGCCGGCGCCTGTCGAGGGTCACAGCCAGGTAGAGCTCGTGACGGATGGCCAGCGCCGCCTCGACGAGCAGCGCGTCTACCGCGAAGCCGCGGATGGTCAGATCGAGGATGTGCCGGGCGACCGCGGCGAGCTCGCCGGGGCTGCCGGCGGTGCGCACGCCGCCGGCCTTGCCGCGCCCGCCGGTGAGCACCTGCGCCTTGACGACGACCGGGAAGCCCAGCGTCGTTGCCGCCGCGCACGCCTCATCGACGGTGCGCGCCACCGTCCCGCGCGGCACCGGGATGCCGGCCGTCGCGAACAGACGCTTGCCGTGCCACTCGAAGAGGTCCACGCCCGGCATGATACAGGCCCCGCGGACGGTGGCGCCGGCCCCGGTCGACTCTCGCGAGAACCGGGCACGTCGAAGAGGGGTCATTTACGCCTGCGGCCGGTCGACGGTCTAGCTTGTACCAGTTCCTAACCTGTGTTGTCGGAGCGCACGCCCGGCACTACGCTGCTCGTGGGTCGAGGAGGGTGGTGCCGCTCGAGCAGCCCCCCCCGGACCTGCGTGACGCGACGGGACGGCCCATCGCCTCCGGCACCCAGCAGGGGACGCGAGCGGCGCGGGGTCTCATGTCGCCTGACTGAAGCGGCGAAGGACAAGAGGGAGACGAGCAATGACGCGATCGGCCTCTGGTGGTGCCTTCGGCCGCATGGTCTCGGTGGCCGCTCCGCTCGTCCCGGGACCGGTGGTGAAGGCTCTTGCCAGTCCGTACATCGCCGGCAGCAGGCTCGAAGATGCAGTGCGCACCGTGAAGAGCCTCAACCGCGCCGGCCTGTGCGCAACGGTCGACATCCTCGGCGAGAGCGTCGAGGACGAGTCGCGCAACGACATGACCGTCTCAGACTACAAGGCTCTGCTCGAGGCGATCACGGCTGATCGTCTCGATGCCAACGTCAGCCTCAAGCCGAGCGCCTTTGGCAGTACGACGAACTGGGACGCCTCTGAGGCCGCCATCACAGCGATCCTGACGCACGCAGCGGAGCTCGGGGTCTTCGTCCGCATCGACATGGAAGACGCCACCACCACCGACGCCACGCTCGCCCTGTACCGTCGTCTGCGGAGCACGGGCTACAAAGGCACCGGCGTCGTCCTTCAGTCGAGGCTCTGGCGCAGCCTGGGGGACGTACAGGCCCTCGCCGACCTGACGCCCAACGTCAGGCTCTGCAAGGGTATCTATCTCGAGAAGCCCGGCGTGGGCCTGCAGGACTACGACGCCATACGCGTCAGCTTCTGCGAGATGCTCAGACGCCTGCTCAGCCGAGGCTCCTACGTGGGCATCGCGACGCACGACGAGTACCTGATCGTGGAGGCGCTGCGAGCCGTCTCGGAGCTCGGCCTCTCCCCCGATGCCTACGAGTTCCAGATGCTGCTCGGCGTCAGAGGCGACCTGGCAAGGACACTGGCACGCGAGCACAGAGTGCGCATCTACGTGCCCTACGGCAGCGACGCGGCCGCCTACTCCCAGCGACGCATGCGCGAGAACCCGGCCATGGCCGGCCTCGTGGGACATGCCGTGATGCGCAAGCTGATCCGCCGCAACGGCGCCGGCCTCGCGGCGCACTGCGACGACTCTGCGAAGCACGACGGACTGTACGTCGGATCCCCATCAAGGTGACCCGCGTACCTCCGCGTCTGGGTCGCACCATCCCAGGCACGGCATCCGCGCCGCCGCCCGGCTGTCGATGGCAGTGCCGGTCGTCAGAGGCGCCCCGTCAGGGCCCTGCCGGCGCCGGACTTCTCACAGAACGGACTTCTCTGCCGGAACGTGGCAGGAACCAGCTTCTTCCTAGCCTCAAGCTGGTGGTTAACTGGTTGCCAAGAGGCGTCGACCGATGTGAGACTGAGTCCGCTGTGGCGCACGGTCACAAAGCGCGCATGGGGACCTGCATATGGATGATGCCGTCAGACCTGCCGACCTGCTGTCAGCGCCGCCGCTGAAGGAGCTTGCGGCCGGCGACCCCCGGTTCCGTGCCATCGCGGAGATGTCTTTCGACGCCTACTACGACTGGGACATCCAGAGCGGCGACAACTACTTCTCCGAGCACTTCGACGAGCTTCTCGGCCGCCCGCGTGGCTCCCTGCGGCGCTGGTTCTATGCCTGGTCCGAACTTGTCCATCCCGACGACAAGGAACGAGTGCTTCGCTCTTTGGCCGGCGCCTTCAGACAACAGCGCAGCTGGAGAGAGGACTACCGCCTGGCGTGCGCCGATGGGACCTGGGTCTGGATCAGGGACCATGGCGTCATCGTGCGTGATCAAGCGGGCCGGCCGGCGCGCATGTTAGGCACCTTCCGCGACATCACACAGGAACACGAGGCGGCGATCGCTCTGCGTCGGTCGGCCGAGCTGCACCGCACGCTCTTCCTGGGCGCCGCCAATCCGGCGGTGCACGTCGATCGCGAGGGCCGCTATCTGGACGCCAACGATGCCGCCCTCGACTTCTTTGAGCGCAGCCGGTCCGAGCTGCTCTCAAGCAGCTTCTGGGACGACGTCCCGGAGCAGGTGATCGCCCTGGTCGATTCGGCGTTCTCATCGGACGCGAAAGTCGAGGCAGAGATCACAGTCGAGGTCCAGGGCGCGCAGAAGACGGCGATCGTGGCCATCGTCCCCTGCCGCATCGATGAGGAAGCCACGTTCTTCTGCCTCGGTACCGAGATCTCGACGCACAAGATGCTCGAAGATCGGCTGGAAGACACCAACACTGCGCTGCGTGTGGTCCTGGAACAAGTCAACGCCGACAAGGTGGAGCTGCAGCGCCGCATCACCGCCAATCTGGACCTGCTGATCACCCCCACGCTCGACCGTCTGGAGCGCCAGTTGCGGTCCCGGCCAGAGGTCGAGCTCGTCCACGCCCTGCGCGAGAACCTGGCCGAGATCCTGCGCCCCTTCGCCGCCCGCCTGACGACGCCGGACGCCGGACAACAACCACTCACGCGTCGCGAGCTCGAGGTGGCGGGACTGGTCAGGATCGGCAAGACCACCGATCAGATCGCCGAGATCCTCTGCCTCTCCCGATCCGCTGTGCAGTTCCACCGTGGGAACATCCGGCGCAAGCTCGGGCTGGGACGTGGCGATCAGCAGCTTGGCGCCGTCCTGTCCAACCTGCTTTCCGAGGGCCAGGGAAGCCCGGGTCCAAGCGCTCGCTGATCAGAGCGGCGAAGCAGCGGGGCTCTTGCTCATGGTGCCCTTGGCCGGCCGCGAGGCTCCTGGTCTGCCACCGATCTGAACGTCGCGAGCGATCTCGCCCGCCGAGACAACCGCCGCGGCGCCGTGCGTGCGACCCAGGTCGAGCGCCAGCAGATTCAGATCCACGATCTTCGCCGGCAGCCGCGCCTCGATGGCATCCTCGACCGCGGCGGGCGGCGCGAAGCCGCTGATCGCCAGCAGGGCGCCGAGAGCCACGATGTTGGCGGCCACGGTCTTGCCCAGTTCACGGTCGGCTATCTCGGTGAAGGGGATGCCGACCAGGTCGCGCCCCTCCGACTCGCCGCACGGGGTCACCAGCCCGCTGTCGTAGAGCAGCAGTCCGCCGCGCCTGGTCAGACCCGCGTATTTCTCCCAGGCCGGCTGCGAGAGGCACACGGTGATATCCGGAGCGTCGACCTCGGGGAAGTCGATCGCCTCCCGGTCGATGATCACCTCGGCTTTCGAGGCGCCGCCCCGTGCCTCGGGACCGTAGCTCTGCGTCTGCACGACCCGCCTGCCCGCTTGTGTGGCCGCGGCGGCGGTCAGCGTCGCCGCCAGGATGATGCCCTGCCCGCCCGAACCCGAGAAGCGCAGCTCAAGGCGCTCCGGGGCGGCACCTGCCGCACCGGGCTCAGTCACCGCGCGCACGACGGATCACCTCCTCGTAGGCGGCCGTGTACTCCTCGCGCTCCACGTGGTGGAGCACGCCCACGGGGTAGCTGTCCTGCAGTCGCGGGCCGCCGGCGCCGAACCGCTCCACCGGGACGGCGCGGGCCTTCTGGCGCAGCAGCATCTCGGCCGGCGACGAGGGCTTGTTCTGTCTGCCGTAGTAGGTCGGGCAGGCGACCATCGCCTCGATGAGCGAGAAGCCCCGATGGGCGATGCCGCCGGCGAGGATGCCGGCGAGCTTCGAGTACCCATACGCGGTCCCGCGGGCGACGTACGAGGCCCCCGCCGCGCGCGCCAGCTCGCAGATGTCGAAGGCCTGCTCCACATTGCCGTACGTGCTCGTCGTCGAACGGTCGCCGGTGAACGTCGTGGGGCTCATCTGACCGCCGGTCATGCCGTAGATGCTGTTGTTGAACACCACGGCCGTCAGGTCGATGTTGCGCCGCGCCGCGTGGATCAGGTGGTTGCCGCCGATCGCCGTACAGTCACCGTCACCCATCACCACCAGCACGTGCAGGTCCGGGTCGGCGATCTTGACGCCGGTGGCGACGGTCAGCGCGCGGCCGTGCGGCGTGTGGACGGTCGAGAAGTCGAGGTACTGCACGAGCCGGCCGCTGCAGCCGATGCCGGCCACCACCACCACCTTGTGCCGGTCGAGCCCCAGCGCCAGCACCGCGTCGATCATGGCCCGCATGACGATGCCGTTGGAGCAGCCGGGGCACCAGATCGTCTTCGGCATGGTGAGGAACCCGGCGATCCGTTCGGTCGGAGCCGGCACCACGCTCGGCAGCGCGTCATCCGGCGCCTCGACGATCAGCGTCTCATTGACCAGGGCGGCGATGGGGGAACTCCTCTCTGATCAGCGCGTCGATCTCGTCCGGCCGGATCAGCCGGCCATCGACACGACCGTAGTCGACGACCCTGGCACGACCCTGGACCGCCGCCTGGACCTCCCAGCTCATCTGCTTGAGGTTCATCTCCGGCACGATGACGGTGCGGACCTGTTCGGCCATGCGGTCGACGGCATCGGTCGGGAACGGCCACAGCGTCAGCGGGCGCAGAAGGCCCACCGGCAGCCCCTCACGGCGGGCCCGGCGCAGCGCCTCCATGGCCGAACGGGCCACCGAGCCGTAGGCGAGGATCGCCACCTCGGCATCGTCCATCTGCACTTCTTCCACGCGCGCGATGGCGGTGCGGTGATGGTAGATCTTCTCCCGCAGGTAGCGGCCGAGGTCGCCGGCGATATCGGGGTCGCCGGTCTCGGCCAGGCACGCGCGCTGGCGATCGTAGACCAGGCCGGTGGCATGGACCGTATAGCGCGACCCCAGGGGCGGCGCCGGCATGATGTGGTCGATGGTCGATGCCGTGGTGTCGTATTCGTCGGGCTCGCATCCCGGCTCGCCTCGCTCGGCGACCCGGATCTCATCGGGTCCGGGCAGCTCGACAGACTCGCGCATGTGTCCCACACAGGCATCGGACAGCAGGATCACCGGCGTGCGGTAGCTCTCGCTCAGGTTGAACGCCTCGATGGTGAGCGTGTAGCACTCCTCCACGGAGCTGGGGCAGAGCGCGATGATGGCATGCTCGCCGTGCGTCCCCCAGCGGGCCTGCATCACATCTCCCTGGGCGGGGTCGGTCGGCAGACCGGTCGACGGACCGCCGCGCATCACGTCGACCACCACGCACGGCACCTGTGCCATGCACGCGTAGCCGATCGCCTCCTGCATCAGGGAGAAGCCCGGACCGGACGTGGCCGTCAGCGCCTTGCAGCCGGCCATCGAGGCGCCGACCACCGCCGTCATGGAGGCGATCTCGTCCTCCATCTGCACGAACTTGCCGCCGACCTGGGGCAGACGCCGGGACAGCACCTCGGCGATCTCGGTGGACGGCGTGATCGGGTAGCCGGCGAAGAACCGCGCGCCGGCGGCGATCGCCCCTTCGGCGACGGCTTCGTTGCCCTGCAGCAACTGGGCAGTCATCAGCCGGCGTCCGCGTCTGGCATCGATGAGGCGGTGCCGGCGCCGATGATGCTGATGGCTAGATCCGGGCAGTGCAGCTCGCAGATGCGGCAGCCGGTGCATGCCTCGGCGGTCGACACTTCGGGCACACCGCCGGCCCCCTCGACAAGCACTCCCCTGGGGCAGAGCGCGACACAGATGCCACACGCCTTGCAGAGCGCCACGCTGATGATGACGGAAGGCGCCTTCACCAGCGCCGGCTCTGGCTCCGCCTGACTCACCGACCTCATCTCGCGCGCCGCCTCCGCATCGTCCGACTGCTGACCCTTCAAGCGTAGGCAGGATGCGACCGGCTCACAACGCAGGTATTCCACAGCGTAAGCCTGTCCTCGACGACGGGCCGCGTGCCGAACGCCGGCGTGACCGACTGCGGAGACGGGGACGCCCACCGACCTCGAACCGCCGCCTCCATGGCGGCATGAAGCATGATGGCCGGCATGGTGGAAACCTGTGGCTCCAGCGCTCGGTCATCGGCTGTCGCCACACCTTCTACGCGGCTGCAATTCGGTAGAGTAGACGACAGTCGCCGGTCCCACGCTCGTCCACGGAGGAGCCTGCCATGAGCACCAACGCCTTCGCCTGTGTCCCCGCCCCGGTCAACGAGCCGGTCAAGGGCTATGCCCCCGGCTCGCCCGAGCGTGAATCGCTCCGGCTGCGCCTCACCGAGATCGCCTCCGAGCGGCTCGACATCCCCTGCATCATCGGCGGCAAGGACGTGCGGACCGGCCGTACCGCCACGGCCGTCATGCCGCACGACCACGCGCACGTGCTGGCCGACGTGCACCTGGCCGGACCCGACGAGATGCAGGCCGCCATCGATGCGGCCGGCGAGGCCTGGCAGAGCTGGAGCCGCCTGCCGTGGGAGGAGCGGCTCGCGGTGTTCCTCAAGGCCGCCGAGCTGCTCACCGGGCCGTGGCGCGACACCCTCAACGCGGTCACCATGCTCAACCAGTCGAAGACCTGTCACCAGGCCGAGATCGACGCGGCCGTGGAGCTGATCGACTTCTGGCGCTTCAACCCGGCCTTTGCGGCGCAGCTCTACGGCCAGCAGCCGGTAAGCACCTCCGCCTACTGGGACCGCGTCGACTACCGGCCGCTCGAGGGCTTCGTCTACGCGGTCACGCCGTTCAACTTCACGTCCATCGCCGGCAACCTGCCCACCAGCCCGGCGATGATGGGCTGCACCGCCGTCTGGAAGCCGGCCTCCACGGCCACGGTCTCCGCCTACTTCGTCATGCGGCTGCTGCAGGAGGCCGGATTGCCGGACGGCGTCATCAACCTCGTCTACGGCAAGGGCAGCGAGGTCGGCGACATCCCGCTCGCCGACGCCCGCCTCGCCGGCGTGCACTTCACCGGCTCGACCGCCGTCTTCCAGGGCATGTGGCGCCAGATCGGCGCCAACATCGAGCGGTACGCCAACTACCCGCGCATCGTCGGCGAGACCGGCGGCAAGGACTTCATCGTCGCCCACGAGTCGTGCGACGTCGACGAGCTGGTGGCGAGCACCGTCCGCGGCGCCTTCGAGTACCAGGGGCAGAAGTGCTCGGCCGCCTCGCGGCTCTTCGTCCCGGACAGCATCTGGCCGGCTGTCCGCGAGCGGCTGGTGGCGGCTGCCGAGTCGATCAGGATGGGCGACATCCGCGACTTCAGCAACTACATGGGCGCCGTCATCGACGCCGGCAGCTTCGCCACCCAGAAGCAGGCCATCGACGACGCCAAGGCCGACCCGAGCTGCCGGATCGTGGTCGGCGGCGGCTGCGACGACTCGGTCGGCTACTTCGTGGAGCCGACCATCATCGAGACGTCGGACCCGGACTTCCGCACGCTCAAGGAGGAGTTGTTCGGGCCGGTGCTCACGGTCTTCGTCTACCCGGCCCGCGAGTGGGACGCCACGCTCAGGATGGTCGACACGGCGACGCCCTACGGGCTCACCGGCGCGGTCTTCGCCGGCGACCGCTACGCCGTCGTGCAGGCGCTCGACGTGCTGCGTCACGCGGCCGGCAACTTCTACGTCAACGACAAGCCGACGGGAGCCATCGTCGGCCAGCAGCCGTTCGGCGGCTCGCGGGCCAGCGGCACCAACGACAAGGCCGGCTCCATCTGGAACCTCATCCGCTGGACCACGCCGCGCACCATCAAGGAGCAGTTCGTACCGCCCAGGCACTACGGCTATCCGTTCCTGACGCACGAGGGCTGACGAAGGCGCGAGTGATCGCCGATGAGAGGCTGATCCGGACGGCGGCCCGCCGCCTGGTGGTGGCGCGCCGCCTCGTCGTGTTCACCGGCGCCGGGGTGAGCAAGGAGAGCGGCATCGCGACGTTCCGCGACGCCGACGACGGCCTCTGGACGCGCTACGACGCCATGGACATGGCGACCCGCGAGGGTTATCTGCGCGACCCCGAGTACGTCTGGGGGTGGTACGAGCACCGCTTCGGACTGGTCGCCGACGCCGCGCCGAACCCCGGTCACCTGGCGCTGGCCGCCATGGAGCGCCTGGTCCCCGAGCTGGTGGTGGTCACCCAGAACATCGACGGCCTGCACGCCCGGGCCGGATCGACAGACGTGGTCGAGCTGCACGGCAGCATCGCCAGATTCCGTTGCCTGGATGGGCAACACGCCGATCGCACAGCCGATGGCCGCCCGGTCGTCTTCACCCGCGCCGAGCTGGCCGAGCTGCCCGATCCGACACAGCGGCCGCCGCGCTGCCCCCACTGCGGCGGCCTCATCCGACCGGACGTGGTGTGGTTCGGCGAGCTGCTCGACGAGGCGGTCATCGACCGCGCCTTCGACCTGGCGCGGGCCTGCGACGCGATGCTCGTCGCCGGCACATCCGGCGTGGTGCAGCCGGCCGCCTCACTGCCCATCCTGGCCCGACGGGCCGGCGCCTTCATCGTCGATGTGAACCCCGATGACGACGAGGTCGCCGCCCTCGCCGATGTCTTCCTGCGCGGCCCCAGCGGCGACGTCCTGCCACGCCTGCTGGCGGCGATGGAAGAGGAGGCGGCACAGACCGGCCTCCCGATCTGACCGGCCCTGCGTTCCCGACCCGGCCGGCCTGTCTGAGCCGGCGATCGCCCACCGCCTGCGCCGCGGACGGCCCAGCAGGGCGCGCCGGCCGAGGCGCCCGCGACTCAGCCGGGCGCGCCGGCGCGCAGACCAAGCCGCGCGCGGCGCACGGTCTCGGCGACGCGCCGCTCACGCGTCGCCGGCCGTTTCGCATCGAGGATCCAGCCGACGTACTGACGGCGCGACGACGGCGGCAAGCCGCTCCAGCCCGCGCCTGCGGCCGGGTCGGCGTCGAGGGCCCCCCGCAGGTCCGGGGGTACCTCGTCAAGGGCGCGCGCCGGCGGCAGCCGATCCCAGTCCCCGCGCGCCTTGGCCGCCTCCACGACCCCGAGCCCGGCGGCCGTCATACGGCCCTCGGCGATCAGCCTCTGGACGCGGATCTTGTTCGAGTCGGCCCACACGCTGCCCGGGCGGCGCGGCGTGAAGCGCACGGCGTACCGGTGCTCGTTCCAGCGCTTCGCCTGACCGTCGATCCAGCCGAAGCACAGCGCCTCCTCGACCGCCTCGTCGTAGGTGACGCTCGGCTCGGAGCCGGCCTTCTTGCCCACCAGCAGCCAGATCTCTGCAGCCTGCGTATGGTTGGCGGCCAGCCAGGTGCGCCACTCCTCGCGGTCGCGCGCGATGAACGTCTGAGTGATCTCGCTCGTGTCGCCATGTTGGATACCCGCTGCGGTACCATGCGTACGCACAGCGGCCCATTCCTCGCAAGGGGGCACCCGTGGACAGCAGCGTTCCACCGACGATCCTCGATCTCCCCCTCGGCATCGACGCGAGCGGCATCCGTCTCGAGACAGACAGCCTGGGCGTCGTCGAGGTCCCGGCCGACCGGTACTGGGGCGCGCAGACCCAGCGCACCCTGCAGCACTTCCCGATCGGCATCGGTGGCGGCGACCGCATGCCGCCCGAGGTCCACCGCGCCTTCGGCTACCTCAAGAAGGCGGCCGCCATCGTCAACACACAAGCAGGCCGCCTGCCGGCCTGGATGGGCGAGCTCATCGCCCGCGTCTGCGATGAACTGCTCGCGGGACAGCTCGACGACCACCTGCCGCTCTACGTCTGGCAGGCCGGCTCCGGCACGCAGACCAACATGAACGTCAACGAGGTGATCGCCAACCGCGCCATCCAGCTCGTCGGCGGCGAGCTGGGCTCCAGGACGCCCATCCACCCGAACGACCACGTGAACATGTGCCAGTCGAGCAACGACACGTTCCCGACCGCCATGCACATCGCCGCCTGGCGGCTCACGGCGGACGGCACGATCCCGTCGCTGCGCAGACTGCGGGACGCGGTCGCCGAGAAGGCCGACTGCTGGGCCGACGTGGTCAAGATCGGCCGCACGCATCTCCAGGACGCCACGCCGCTCACCGTCGGCCAGGAGTGGTCGGGCTTCGCCGCCGCGCTCGGCGACTCGGTCGACGCACTGGAGCACGCCACCCAGGGCCTGCTGCGCCTGGCCATGGGCGGCACCGCGGTCGGCACCGGGGTCAACGCGCCGCCCGGCTTCGACCGCGAGGTCGCCGCCGTGCTGGCGGAGCTCACCGGCGACCCCTTCCAGGCGGCGCCCAACAAGTTCGCCGCCCAGGCGACCATCGACGACATGGTGCGCGCACACGCCGCCCTCAAGGGCGTCGCCGTCACGCTGTACAAGATCGCCAACGACGTCCGCTGGCTGGGGTCGGGCCCGCGCAGCGGCCTGCGCGAACTCGAGCTGCCGGCCAACGAGCCCGGCTCGTCGATCATGCCCGGCAAGGTGAACCCGACCCAGTGCGAGGCGATGCTCATGGTCTGCATGCGGGTCATCGGCGCCGACACCTCGATCTCGCTGGCCGGCGCCGAGAGCAACCTGCAGCTCAACACCTGCCGGCCGATGGTGATCGGCGAGTACCTGCATTCCGCGCGCGTCCTGGCCGACGCAGCCGCGAGCTTCCGCAAGCACCTGGTCGAGGGCCTCGAGCTCAACGAGGCGACGCTGCGCCGCAACGTAGAGGACTCGGTGATGCTCGTGACCGCCCTCTCGCCTCTGATCGGTTACGACGAGGCGGCGAAGATCGCCCGCTTCGCCGTGGAGAACGACTGCAGCCTGCGGCAGGCGGCCCTGGAGCACGGGGTCGACGAGGTCCTGTTCGACAGCGTCGTCGACCCCCTCGCCATGACCCGCCCCGGCCTGCCGGACTGACGGCCCGGACTGCGACCGGACGGTCGCCGCCGGACCCGGCCCGCCACAGCAGGCCGTACCGGTTTCGTGCAGCCCGGCGCCCCCCTCAGCGCCGGTACGCGCTCAGGTCGGCCGCCAGTCCCTGTTCGATGTAGAGCCGCGCGCGCTGCGCGTACCGCGCCGTGTACGCCAGGCGGGATGCCAGGTCTTCATCGCCCAGCTCTCGCACCACGCGGGCCGGCGACCCCATGATCAGGCTGCGCGGCGGGAACACCTTGCCCTGGGTCACCAGCGCGCCGGCCGCCACGATGCTCTCGGCGCCGATGCGGCACCCGTTGAGCAGCGTGCTGCTCATGCCGATCAGACAGCGCGGACCGATCGCGGCGCCGTGCACCATCGCCAGATGGCCCACGATGGTCTCGTCCCCGATCTCCACCGGGAACCCCGGGTCGGCGTGCACGACGGCGTTGTCCTGCACGCTGGTGGTCGCCCCGACAGAGATGCGCTCCACATCGCCGCGCAGCACCGCCCCGTACCAGATGTTCGCCCCCTCGGCGAGCACCACGTCGCCGATGATCGCGGCAGTGGGCGCCACGAACACGCCATCTGCGAACCGGGGTGACGTACCCTGATAGCTCACGAGCGGCACCGGCGACCTCCTTGTCCCATCCGTCCGCGTCTCGACGCACCCGATCGCACCGCACCCGCCGCCACGACGTGCCCACGTCTGCCGGCAAGGGTATACCTTGTGCACTGCCGGCACCCGAGCCGCCGGTCACGCATGCCGAAGCCGAGACGAGACCGAGACGAGACATGGGGAGCGGACCCACACGCGCCGCACGACCCGGAGGAAGAGAGTGATGAAGTTCGTCCACGTCGCCACACGCACCAGAGGCATCGACGCAGCCGTCGCGTTCTACGAGCTGCTGGGGATGAAGGAGACCGAGAGGGAGATCCTGGAGAAGGGCGAGGCCACCCTCGTGTTCCTCGAGCCGCCGGACGGCGCCTTCCAGATCGAGCTGGTCTACAACTGGGGCAAGGACGACGGCTACGACGGCGGCGAGCGCTTCGCCCACTTCGCCTTCGAGGTCGAAGGACTCGACGAGCTCTACCCCCGGCTGCTGGCCGCCGGCGCCACCGGCGTCCGCGAGCCGTACCTGCTGGAGGGTACGGGGCCGAAGATCGCCTTCATCGCCGACCCCGACGGCAACTGGGTGGAGCTGATCGAAGTCTGACGCCGGCGCCGGCCCGGGAGACGTGTCTGCGCGCCCACGGGTCGCGGCCGGCCGCTGCCGGCGTCACGCCCGGCGCACCACAGCCACAGCTCAGAGCGCGCTCATGCTCTTCCACGCCAGCGCGACAGCATTCGCGACAGGCGAGACCGGCCGCCGGCGCGTATCCGCGTGCGCTCCCAGAGCACCCAACTGGCTGCGCATGGCGCGCCGGGCGCCTCAGCGTGGCGCGCCCACACCGTGTAGAAGTACTCGTGACCGGCTTCCGCACCGGTATCGCGGAAGCTGCCGCCGACACCGTCGTACACCACCCTCCGCTCGTCGTCGGGGTCTTCCACGAACACATCCCGCGAGCGCTGGATGCGCACCCGCAGCAACGTGGCGCCGGGATAGTCCCACGCGAAGAGCACGCCGGCCGGCGTCGCCGACGCCCGCAGGCGGAACACAGACGGATCGGTGATGTGCTCGGTTGCATGCGTCATGGTGTGCTATCCTATTGCGCCGTTGCGGGATCGGACCTGGTCCTCGTCCCGCAGCCACCCGCACTGTCGGCCGGCGACGTCGTCGTCGCCGTGCAGCCGGGTATCCCCGCGTGGCGCATTCGTCTAGGGGCCTAGGACGCCGCCCTCTCACGGCGGTAACACGGGTTCAAATCCCGTATGCGCTACCACCTCGCTTTGCCGGATCCTCGCCTCACCTGCCGGCTCGTCTCGTTCTCCCCATCCCTGCTTGGAAGGCCGGCCTCGTGCTGCGCCTCGTTCGAGCTCCCTCAAGGAGTCCGGCTTCCGCATCGTCCACGACCGTGTAAAGCATAGTTGACATCATGTCCGTCCTGCTTTACACTGCGCCATGTCAAAGATTTCTGACATTCCGTCAAGCGCAAGGAGGAAGAGGCGATGCCGTTCGAAGAGAAGATGACGTGGGTCGGCCTGGTGGTCACCCTGGTCGTGCCGGTGGCGTACTTCGCGATCATGCTGGGCCGGCTCGGCGATGCTCCCGCGGCCGACATCCACTACCAGTGGCCGCTCATCATCGCCATCGGCGCGTCGATCGGGCTGACGATCGCGGGGGCGATCGCGACGGCCATCGGCACCGCCGTCGCGGCCGAGGTGCGCGGCAGATCCGCATCCGCGGAGATCGACCGCAAGGACGAGCGGGACGTCCGCATCTCCCGTCACGGCGACCTGGTCGGCTTCTACGTCTCCTCAGCCGGCATGGTCGCTGTGCTCGCGCTCACCATGCTCGAGTACGACTACTTCTGGATCGCCAACGCGCTCTACCTGTCGTTCGTGGTCGGGACGCTCGTCGGGTCGGTGGTCAAGCTCGTCGCCTACCGCAGGGGCTTCTAGCGATGGGCAAGCCGACCAGGGTGACCAACCGCATCCGGGTGCTGCGGTTTGCGGCCGGCGAGATGACGCAGGCCGAGCTCGCCGACCGCGTGGGCGTCACGCGGCAGACGGTGATCGCCATCGAGCAGGGCCGCTACTCGCCGTCGCTCGAGGTGGCCTTTCACATCGCGCGGGTCTTCGACGTCCCGCTCGATGAGGTGTTTCAGTACCCGGAGGGAGAACGATGAACGCTTCCGCGACTCGCGCCGAGCAGACGGTGCTGGTGCTGGGCGGCACCGGGCGGACGGGCAGCCGGGTCCTGCAGCAACTGCTGGAGCGCGGCGTACACGTGCGCGCAGTGGTCCGCTCTGCCGATCGTCTGCCGGCGGACGTGGCCGACGACCCACGGCTGTCGGTGGTCGTCGCCGACCTGCTCTCACTGACCGACGCGCAGGTGGTGGAGCATGTCGACGGCTGTGACGTGGTGATCTCCTGTCTGGGTCACACCGTCAGCGTGCAGGGGGTGCTCGGAGCGCCACACGACCTCGTCACCCGGTCGGTCGAGAAGGTCTGCCGGGCGATCCGGGAGCAGGCGCCCCCGCAGCCGGTGAAGCTGATCCTGATGAGCAGCGTCTCCGTGAACCGCCGGGAAGGCCTGGACACGCGTCGCGGACGCTTCGAGCGGGCGGTCGTCTGGATGCTGCGCGGCCTCGTCCCGCCGGCGAGAGACAACCAGCGCGCTGCGGACTTCCTCCAGGAAGTCGTCGCGGCCGCCGACCCCTGCGCGCAGTGGGTCGTCGTCCGCCCCGACACGCTGAAGGACGGAGAGGTCACGGACTACGCGCTGCACGAAGGCCTGGTGGACAGCCTGTTCCGGCCCGGCCAGACGAACATGGCCAACGTGGCGCACTTCATGTGCGAGCTGGCGACGAAGCCCGAGATGTGGGCGGCGTGGCGAGGCAAGCTGCCGGTGATCGTCAACGCACCGCCGGCGTGACCGCGGACAGGCGGGGACATCGGACAGGGAGCGGGCGGAGGCATGACGGGCGGTGGCGAAGGCGAGCGGAACGCGGAGGGCGGAGGAAGGAAGATGGCTGGCGAGGGAGGACTCGAACCTCCAATCCCCTGATCCAGAGTCAGGTGCCTTGCCAGTTAGGCCACTCGCCAGCGAGACTTGCAGGCTGCACAGTGTACCGCGCGGCTGCGCCCTCCTCAAGCTCGCGCTACGTCACCACTGCGCCTCGATGCATCGAGGCCCGGCATGGGAGACGGTGATGAAGCAGCCGGCGCGGACGCTCAGGCCGTGTCGTGCCGCCCCTGCTTCTGCAGCTTCGCCCAGGTGTCCTTGAGCGTCAGCGTGCGGTTGAAGACCAGTGCGCCGGGCGCCGAGTCGGGGTCGGGGCAGAAGTAGCCGAGGCGCTCGAACTGCACCGTCTCGCCGACCGGCAGCTCGGAGAGACACGGCTCCACGAAGCAGCCGCGCAGCACCGTCTCGGAGTCCGGGTCGAGGTCGTCGAAAAGCTCGCGACCGTCGCTGCCCGGGTGCGGGCTGCGGAACAGGTAGTCGTACAGGCGGACCTCGGCCGGCACGGCGTGGGCCGCCGACAGCCAGTGCAGGGTGCCCTTCACGCGGCGGCCGTCGGGAGCGGCGCCGCCGCGGGTGGCCGGGTCGTAGGTGCAGCGCAGCTCGACGACCCGGCCCTCGTCGTCCTTGACGACCTCGCGACAGGTGACGAAGTAGGCGGAGCGCAGCCGCACCTCGCGGCCGGGGGCCAGACGGAAGAACTTGCGCGGCGGGTCTTCCATGAAGTCGTCGCGCTCTATCCACAGCTCGCGGGAGAACGGCACGTGCCGCGTCCCGGCGGACGGATCCTCCGGGTTGTTGACGACCTCCAGCTCCTCGACCTGGCCCTCGGGGTAGTCCTCGACGACGAGCTTGAGGGGATCGAGCACGCCGAAGCGACGCGGGGCGGTGCGGTTGAGCACGTCGCGCACCGCATGCTCCAGCATGCCGACCTCGACGACGTTGTCCGACTTGGCAACGCCGATCAGCGCCGCGAAGTCGCGGATGCCCTCGGCCGGGAAGCCGCGCCGGCGCAGCGCCGACATTGTGGGCATGCGGGGATCGTCCCAGCCGCGCACGAGGCCCTCGTTGACCAGGCGCAGCAGCACGCGCTTGGAGAGGACCGTGTGGGTGAGGCTGAGGCGGGCGAACTCGTACTGCCGCGGACGCGCCGGCACCGGCAGGTTCTCGATGAGCCAGTCGTAGAGCGGCCGGTGGTCGCTGAACTCGAGGGTGCAGATGGAGTGCGTGATGCCCTCGATGGCGTCCGACTGCCCGTGGGCGAAGTCGTAGGTGGGATAGATGCACCAGGCGTCGCCGGTGCGCGGATGCTCGGCGTGGACGATGCGATACAGGATGGGGTCGCGCAGGTTGATGTTGCCGGAGGCCATGTCGATGCGGGCGCGCAGCACGCGGGCGCCGTCGGGGAGCTCGCCGGCGCGCATGCGCTCGAAAAGGTCGAGGCTCTCCTCGGCCGGCCGGTCCCGCCAGGGACTGTCGCGGCCGGGCTCGGTGAGCGTGCCGCGATACTCGCGGATCTGCTCGGCGGAGAGGTCGTCGACGTAGGCCTTGCCGGTCCCGATGAGATGGACGGCCCAATCGTAGAGCTGCTCGAAGTAGTCGGAGGCGAAGTACAGGTGCTCGCCCCAGTCGAAGCCTAGCCAGCGCACGTCGGCCTCGATGGCGTCGATGTACTCCTGCTCTTCCTTCATCGGATTGGTGTCGTCGAAGCGCAGGTGGCAGCGGCCGCCGAACTCGCGGGCGACGCCGAAGTTGAGGCAGATCGACTTGGCGTGGCCGATGTGCAGATAGCCGTTCGGCTCGGGAGGGAAGCGTGTGACGACCGTCTGATGGCGTCCCTCGCGCAGGTCGGCGGCGACGATCTCGCGGATGAAGTCGCCGCGTTCCGGCGGCGGAGACGCTGATGGAAGCTGGCTGCTCACGCCGCCGAGGATAGCACAGGACCAGATCGGGGCGACGGCCGCCCACACCCACTGCACGACGAGCCGCTCTTGTCCAGAACGCGGAGCATCGCAGGAAGCGGCGCCTCTCCACAGAATGCCGGACGTGGCCGAAGAAGACATCGGGAGTGCGCGCATGTCCGGAGATCGCACCGAGCACGAATCAAGACCCGGCCCGGTGAGGGACGCGCCGGTGGCTGCCGCCGACGAGGGTCCGACGAGGAAGCCGCCTGCCGCGGCACGGGATGACCGTGTGACCTATCTGGTCGATGCACACGGGACGGTCACCGACTGCGGTCGCGAGGCCGTCGAGGAACGCCTGCGGGAGGGCACGTTCTTCTGGCTCGACATCCGCCACCCCGGGCCAGAGGACTTCCAGCTGCTGGCCGACGTGTTCCACTTCCACCCACTGGCCATGGAGGACACGCGGCAGTTCGGCGAGACGCCCAAGCTCGACGAGTACGACGACTACGCTTTCCTCGTGATCTTCGGGGTGGAGTCCAACCCGGAACGCCTTGTGGACATGATCGAGGTGCACAACTTCATCTCCGAGCACTACATGGTGACGGTCCACGACGTGCCCATCGAGGCTCTGGACACGGTGCGCGTCTGGTTCGCCGACCGGCGCGACGTGCAGCATCCCGCCGCCGTCCTCGGCTATCGCATCGCCGACGCGCTCGTCGACACCTTCTTCCCCGTGCTGGCCGAGCTCGACGATCGCCTCGACAGCCTCGAAGACGACATCTTCCACGACTCCGATGCGGCGCAACTCCAGGACGTCCTGCGGATGAAACGGGCTCTCGTCCACATGCGCAAGGTCGTCTCGCCGCAACGGGATCTCTACGCCCGCCTGATCAACGGCATCCACGGTATGCCGGGCACCGGCTCCCAGAGTGAGGCCGCCAAGCGCGAGGCCGAACGCTACTACCGCGACGTCTACGACCATCTCATCCGCATCAGCGACATGATCGACACGTATCGCGACCTCATGACGGGCACCATGGACGTCTACCTCTCGACCGTCCAGAACCGCATGGACGGCGTGATGAAGAAGCTGACGGTCATCGCCACCATCTTCCTCCCGCTCACCTGGCTCACCGGGTTCTTCGGCATGAACTTCGGAGCCATGGTGAAGGCGGTCGGCGACTGGCAGGCCTTCGTGATCCTCGGCGTCGGCCTGCAGGTGGCCGCCGTAGTGATCCTGGTCTGGCTCATGCGGTCGCGTCGCTGGCTGTGAGCGGCGGCGAGACGCCGGCAACGGTCCGACCGGTCGCAGCGGGCGAGGCTGTAGGCTACGACGCGAGCGGCCGCACGACCGGCGCGAGCATTCTGGGAGGACGAACATGCACGTGGGACTGATAGGGCTGGGGCGCATGGGCGCCAACATGGCCCATCGCTGGCTCGACAACGGCCACACGGTGGTGGGCTACGCGAGACACTGGTCGACGGTCCAGAAAGCTCTGGACGAGGGCTCGATCAGCACCGGGGCCCATTCCTTGCAGGAGGTCGTGGAACAGCTCGAGGCGCCGCGGGTCCTATGGCTGATGGTGCCGGCGGCGGCGGTCGACGACACGCTGGCGCAGATCGTCCCGATGCTCGTGCCGGGCGACATCGTCATCGACGGCGGCAACTCCTACTACCACGACGACATCCGTCGGGCCGGGGAGCTGGCGGCGAAGGGCATCAAGTACGTCGACGCCGGCGTCAGCGGCGGCGTCTGGGGCCTGGAGCGCGGCTACTGCCAGATGATCGGCGGCGATCCCGAGACGGTCGCCTTCCTCGACCCGCTGTTCGGCGCCCTGGCGCCCGGCGTCGAGGCCGCCCCCCGCACGCGCGGCCGCAGTGGCGAGCCGTCGAGCGCCGAGAAGGGCTATCTGCACTGCGGCCCCAGCGGCGCCGGCCACTTCGTCAAGATGGTCCACAACGGCATCGAGTACGGCGTCATGGCCGCCTACGCCGAGGGCCTCAACATCCTCAAGCACGCGGACATCGGCCTCAGCCGGCATGACATCGACGCCGAGACGTCGCCGCTGCGGCACCCCGAGCTCTATCAGTACGAGCTCGACCTGCCTGAGGTCGCCGAGCTGTGGCGGCGCGGCAGCGTCGTCGGCTCGTGGCTGCTCGACCTCACGGCGGCGGCACTGCAGGGCGACCCGGAGCTCGGTGAGTTCCGCGGGGCGGTCTCCGACTCCGGCGAGGGGCGCTGGACGATGCAGGCCGCCATCGACGAAGGCGTACCGGCGGCGGTCATCAGCGCCGCCCTGTTCAGCCGCTGGAGCTCCCGCGGTCAGGACGAGTACGCGCACCGCATCATGTCGGCGATGCGCTACGAGTTCGGCGGCCACCACGAGAAGCCCGCGGAGAGCGACGCGTGAGCGGTCCGCGGGGACCGCTCCCGAACGACGGGAGCCCGGTCCCCGAAGCGACAGAGCCGCAGCCGGAGCGTGGCGGGGAGCGAGCAGCAGGCCCCCGTGGGGAGTGGCCGGCTGGCCCCGGCGGGGAACGACCGGCGGCCGCGGCGATGCTGCTACAGGAGAGAGAGGCGCTGGTCGCCGCCACCATCGACCTCGAGCCGACCGGCCGGGTGCCGATCGTCTACCAGGCGGAGGCGTTCTCGCCGCGGTACATGGGCTACTCGATCGCCGACTACGCCCTCAAACCCGACATCGCCGTCGCCAGCACGCTCGGTGCCATGGACCGGCTCGGCGGCTTCGACGCCATCAACAGCGTGCCGGGCGGCCACATCCACGTCGGCCTGGCCGCCCTCTGGCTCACCCGGATGCTCGTACCCGGACGAGAACTGCCCGAAGACAGCATCTGGCAGGCCGATGAGGTCGAGGACATGACCGCCGCCGACTACGACGTCGTGCTCGAGGGCGGCTGGGGCCCGTACGTCCAGAGCCTGCTGCCGCGCATCCTCGACGTCGACGAGCTGGCGCGCAGCGACGCCTGGCTGGAGGCCAACTTCGCCGCCACCGTGGCCCGCTTCCGGGACCACGGCTACGTACCGATGGCGGCCGCCGTGATCGCCACGCCCTTCGAGGCGCTCTGTGGCGCGCGCTCCATCCACGAGCTCTACCGCGACCTCTACCGCTGCCCCGATCTGGTAGCACGCGTCATGGACCGCATGCTGCCGGAGATCGTCGACGACGCCGTGGCGGCAGCACAGGCCTGCGAGCTCCCCTGCGTCTGGGTCGGCGGCTGGCGCTCGGCGAGCGGCATGCTCTCCGAGCCGGTGTGGCGGCGCTTCGTCCTGCCCCACCTCAGGACCATCGTCGATGCGCTGGTCGAGGCAGGCTTTCTGCCCATCCTGCACTTCGATCACGACTGGACCCGCGACCTGGAGCACCTGCGCACACTGCCGGCCCGGCGCTGCATCCTGCAGCTCGACGGCATGACAGACATCCGCGCCGCCGGGCGCATCCTCGGCGACCACATGGCGCTCATGGGCGACGTGCCGGCGACGATGCTGGCCAAGGGAACGCCCGAGGATGTGCGCGCCTACTGCCGGGCGCTCATCCGCGACGTCGGCGAGCGCGGCTTCTTCCTGGCCGCCGGCTGCGACGCCCCGGTCGATGCCAGGCCGGAGAACATGCTCGCCATGGTCGAGGCGGGCCTGGAGTACGCGGGCTGATCGCGATCGCCGACCGACGGCACGACGCCGGACCGATCACGGTGTCGGCTCTCTGGTCACGCCTTCGAGTCCGTACCCGTGTCCGTTGTCCGCTCGTGCGGGTCGACAGCCTCGGGCCGGTCGCTTGCCGGCCGGGAATCGGCGGCTTCTGCCTGCTCGCCGGCGACGGAGGACGGCCGTGTCCGCGGGACGCGCCGCTTCACCCCGGCGCCTTGCGGCGACGTCTCGCGACCGGCGGCATCGGAGGGCCGCACCGGACGCGCCTTCTTCTTCGCGCCGGCGGGCTTCGCCGCCCGCTCGCTGCCGATCTTCTCGGTCGTGAGCGCGCGGGCGGGCGGCGCGTCGGCTGCATCCCGGGCCTTCTTCGCCGCCCGTCTGCCGCGCGGCCTGCCCGGCGCGTCCGCGGCCCGGTCGGCCTTCCTCGCCGCCCGGGCCTCCGGAGACATGCTCGCACGAGCCTCATCGGGCTCCGATGAGGCCGCGGCGGGATCGCCGTCATGCCGGGCCTCCGGGCCGGCGGCCGGTTCGGCCACAGCGGCTGCATCGGCGACCGCGGCCGCGTCGCGCGAGCGCCGCCCGGCTTGGGCGGGGATCTCCGGGTAGGACGCGGCGCTCTCGCCTCTGGCGGCGGCTTCCTTGCGGGCATCGGCGGCCCGCCTGATGTCTCTCGGACGGGCGATCTTCTCCGCGTAGTCGTCCATGCGGGCCGTCTTGGGCATCACGTAGACCAACGCCCCGCGGGCGCGGCGGGCCACCTGCGGGTTGCGATCCTCGCTCAGCAGCTTCATGAGTCCGTAGACACGCATCTCGTGGCCGGTCTTGAGCGTGCTGATGAGGGCCATCTTGTCGTCGGCGTGCCAGTAGCGGACCTGGCGGAAGAGCTCCTTGTCGACCTGCGGCCGCCCGACCATGGCCAGACCCCGCGCCGCCTGGTAGCGGATGGCCGGCACGGGGTTGTTCTCGAGCAGGTCGAAGAGGTGGTCGGTGGCGGCCACGTCGCCGCCCATCGCCCTCATCGCCAGCCGCCCGACGCCGCGTGTGGCGGCGGCGTTCTCTTCCTGCTCCTGGAAGACCTTGGCCAGTCGCCGCCCGAGGATCCACAGGAGCGGCAGCGAGACGACGACCACCGCAGCGGCGTACATCCCGAGGTAGCCCCAGAAGTTCAGCTCGCGCCAGGCTTCGAACTCCTCGCCGCCCATGACGCTGCTGCCGATGGCGCCGCCGATCATCCAGAAGACGACGGCGATGACGACGACCACGAGAAGGCCGATGAGGGGTTTCTGGCGCATCGCGTTCGATCCTGTCGGCGTGAGTGGGGGCGCGGCGTCCCGCCGCGCCCCCACCTGTCATGTACGTCCTGCTGTCCGGCCCGTCGCGAGCGCAGCGCTCTCCCGGGCCGTCTGCCGCCACGGCCCGGATCCGGCCGCGGCTCTGCTCGTCCTGGGCCGCCGCTGCCTCAGCCCTGGACCTTCCAGTACTTCTCGACCTTCTCCGGGGAGAGCTCGACGATGAACCCCCGCAGCAGGCCTTCACCGTACTCGGAGCCGGGATTGATGCAGAGTGTCTCGCCGATGAAGCTGTAGCCGCTCGACTCGTGGATGTGACCGTGCAGGCCGAGCATCGGCTGATACTTGGCGATCTCGTCGCGCACCGCCTGCGAGCCGACGTGGACCATCTTGACGCCCTCGCCTCCCGACTGGACCTTGAGGTCCTTGCTGAGCTGCGGCGCCAGGTCGATGTCGGTGTCCCTGGGCGGGCAGTGGATGTTCCAGATGGAGTTGCGCACGTCGGTGAGCATCGCGACCTTCTCCTCGAGCATCTTCTCCATGCCCGCCTCGTCGGTCTCGCGCGGCGTGTCCCACGGTGTGGGGGTGACGTACTCGAGGCTGATCAGCTCGTGACCCTCGAGCTCGACGACCTTGTCGGTCGGGTAGATGATGCCGCGGTCGGTGTACTCCTTGATGGCCGCGTCGAGCTCCAGCGGATCGTCGTTGCCGGGCATGACGATCGAGGTGATCTTGCTGGTGTCGACCTTCTCACAGAGCAGCTCGAGCCAGCTGCGCATGCGCTTGACGACCTCGGCCTTCATGATGGCGTCGACCCTGTCGGGGTCCTTCTTGAGCTGCTCGAGCTCCTTCTTGTCGATGCGGCACGAGTAGACGCCGCCGTTGGCGAGCTTCTGCTCCCAGTCGGCGATCTCTTCCTCGCCCCTGAGCTTGACCTCACGGCCGAAGTAGCCGGACTTGGAGTAGCCCTTGCCGTAGTCGATGATCGGCACCAGGGCCTTGCCGGCCAGGTCACCGCACAGCATGAGACAGTCGCACTCGTACATGCCGATGGCGGTGATCCACTTGCGCCACACGGTCTCGGCGCCATGGACGTCCACTGCGTAGAAGATCCTCATGTGCTCCCCGCTCCTTTCCTGCGCGAAAGGGCCAGCGTTCGCGGGGCGGCGGCGCAGCGCGTCATCGGTGGGCCGCCACGCCGTGGCCGGGTCCCGCCTGGTGGCTGGGAGTATACTCCGCCGCGTAGGGAGTATTCAGCCGTACCGCCGCTGCCGGCGTCGCCGGTCAGGACGTCTCGGCTCGCGCTTTGACGGCCTCGGCCAGCGCCTCGAAGCCCTTCTGCGTCCGACGCATCACCGTGCCGAGAAACGGCAGCAGTAGTCCGGTGACGTCTTCGTGTGTGCGGAACCGGCTGCGCCCGTCCGGCAGTGGCTCGACGCTCAAGGCGTGACGACCATCGAAGAGACCCGGCAGATAGGTCACGCCCTTCCAGCGGATCAGACGCCCCGGCTCCACGTCGAGCAGCCGCGGCTTGAAGCTCACCGCCTTCATCTCCGGGACCTGGAGCGTCACGTTGAGCTGCTCACCGATACGCAGTTCACCCGAGGCGCGCACGATGAACGGGTTCCACTTCGGATAGCTGGAGAAGTCGGTCAGCACGGCCCAGACCTTCTCGGGCGGGGCGTCGATGTCGGCAAACGCGTCGAGCTGCTGCATGGGTCCTCCCGACAGGGATCGCGAGCGTGACGATCGCGCACATGGCTTCCGACTACGTTCATACCCATGCCGACCGGTGAGAAACAGCGGCGGATGCCCGAGTGCGTCGGAACACGGCGCGCTCATCTGCTTCTGGTACCCTTGCACTGTGATCCGAGCCGTCACCCTTGACTTCTGGAACACCCTCTTCGTCGATCGCCGCGGGCGAGAGCGCGAACGCGAGCGGGCCGATCTGCTGCGCGCCGAGCTGACCGCTGCCGGTCTCACGGCCACGGACCACGTCATCTTCGACAGCCTGGCGGCGGGCTTCCAGTTCTTCGACGAGGTGTGGCAGCGCGAGGTGCGCACCCCCTCGTGCCGGGAGATCCTCGACGCGACACTGCTGCACCTCAGCGCCGACCTGCCGATGGAGAGTCGCGACCGGCTCACCATCCTCTTCGAAGAGCTGCTGCTCAAGGCGCCGCCCGACGAGGTGCCGGGCGCCGTCCACATGGTCAGGCAGCTCGCCGAGGACTACCGGCTGGCCATCATCTCCGACACCGGCTACTCACCCGGTCGCGTGCTGCGCGCGATCCTCGGGGAGCACGGCATGCTCGAGTACCTCGACCACCTCTACTTCTCCGATGAAGGCGGCCGTGCCAAACCGGACACGTTGGTCTTCAAGGACGTGCTCGAGCAGCTCGGCGTGGCCCCGGCGGAGGCCGTGCACGTCGGCGACATCGCGCGCACGGACATCGTCGGCGCGCACGCGGCAGGTATGTGGGCCGTCCACTTCATCGGCGTCAACGATCACGACGCTCCGGCGTCCACCGCCGATGCGCTCACGCGTCGTCTCGACGACGTGCCGGCCCTGATCGGCGACCTGACGTGCCCCGGCTGCGGCCGGCCCGGCGCCGGCCGCCACGACCGCTGATCGCCGGCCCGCCGCATCCCGCCCAGCCGACCGTGAGCGCACCGCAGACCGTGAGCGCAGCAGGGCATCGAGACCGGGGAGCGGGCCGCATCAGCGTGATCGCCTTCGACTGGGGCGGCACGCTCATGGAAGATCCCGGCACCTGCTCCGGCCCCATGGCCCACTGGCCGCGGGTCGCGGCTGTGCCGCACGCCGCCGCGGTACTCGCCGCCCTGGCC
>Ga0172371_10002205_pt1 | contig 31065 bp, 33 predicted proteins | sample Lak12m_FD_114543 | JGI IMG/M metagenome (GOLD analysis project Ga0172371, IMG submission 114543) | Freshwater microbial communities from Kabuno Bay, South-Kivu, Congo - kab_022012_12m | ecosystem: Environmental > Aquatic > Freshwater > Lake | place: Democratic Republic of the Congo: South-Kivu...
AGTGTTCAGCACTCTTCATACAAATGACGCGCCTACCGCTATTTCCAGGCTTATGGATATGGGCATAGAGCCTTTTCTGATAGCGAGTTCTCTGGTGCTTGTGGCTGCGCAGAGGCTTTGCAAAAAGATATGCAAAACCTGCCTCGGAAAAGGTTGCAAGAAATGCAATTCGACAGGTTATTTTGGGAGGGTGGCTATACTTGAGGCACTGGCGATAGACGATAAAATGCGGGAGATGATAATAGAAAAAGCCTCTACTGATGCTATCAGAAATTACGCTGTTTCGAAAGGTATGAAGACCTTGCGCGATGATGGCACGGAGAAATGCAAAAACGGCGTAACTACTATGAAAGAAATTATGCGGGTGACTACGGAAGAATGATCGGAACTCCGAAAGATTATGGAGTAGCGAAGCGAGCCGGAGCGAGCTTCGCGTAATAGACATGCCAATATTTAAATATATAGCGAAAGAGCTTACCGGAAAAACAGTGAACGGGGTCTTGGAATATTCAGACAAATCCCTCCTGATAGAAGCGCTACGCAAAAAAGACCTTATAATAATTTCTATAGAAGAAACCGCAAAGAAAAAACCTGTGTATACGGGGGGCAGTGTAAAGCTGGAAGAAGTGGTTATATTTTCCAGGCAGCTTGCCACTATGGTAGATAGCGGCATACCTCTGGTCCAGGCTTTGGACATTTTGTGCGAACAGATAGAAAAGCCGGCTTTCAAAAGTATATTGTCAAAGATAAAAGATGACATAGAAACAGGCTCAAGCCTTTCCGATGCTCTTGCAAGGCATCCTGCGGTATTTTCTACCCTTTATGTAAATATGGTGAAGGCGGGCGAGTCAAGCGGAGCGCTGGACGATATCCTTGACAGGCTCGCGTCGTATCTTGAAAAAACGAATACATTGCAGAGAAAAGTAAAATCCAGCCTTGTGTATCCCGTAGTCGTAATAACAATGGCGATACTCATAACGCTTGTGATGCTTTTAAAAGTCATACCAACTTTTAAAGGAATATTTTCGATGTTAGGCGGAGAATTGCCTTTGCCGACCAGGATACTGATTTTTATAAGCGATACGATAAGACAGATGTTCGTATATGTAGCTTCCGGGATCGCTGTCATGGTATTTGCATTAAAAAGATACGCAAGGACTTCGCAGGGAAAAGAAAAATTTGACAGCATGCTTCTCGGAATGCCTGTCCTCGGGCCTCTTTTTAGAAAAGTAGCCGTCGCAAAATTTACAAGGACGTTCGCAACGCTTGTTAAAAGCGGAGTGCCTATACTTGTTTCGCTGGAAATAGTCGGGAAAACCGCAGGTAACGCTGTGATAGAAAAAGCAGTTGAGAGCGTGCGTAGCGGCATAAAAGAAGGCGAAAATATAGCTGATCCCCTGGCCAAGAGCGGGGCGTTTCCTCCAATGGTTGTCAGGATGATAAAAGTCGGGGAGCAGACAGGGGAGCTGGAAAAAATGCTCACTAAGATAGCTGACTTTTACGAAGATCAGGTAGATGCTGCTGTAAGCGGGCTCACCAGCCTGATAGAGCCTTTAATAATAGGTTTTTTGGGCATAGTCATAGGCGGCATAGTCATAGCCATGTTCCTGCCGGTATTCAAACTCACCGAAATCGTCGCCCGTTAACAAGCATAATCTTGACAATCTAACAATGTTAATTTTGTCAAGATTATGGCGCAGGTGGGGTATAAACTTGACAAAATTAACATTGTCACAGTGTCAAGTTTATGGGGCGTTCCTTGACAAAGCCTGGCGCATATGCTATACTTTTTTCAGTTATTATTATAATTTTAAGCCATTGAAGGCTAAAAAGAAAGGAGGAAGTAACATGCTTAAATTAAGAAACAGGCATGGTTTTACGCTTGTAGAAATAATGATAGTTGTCGCCATCATATCTCTATTAGCAGCAATAGCAATTCCAAATTTATTGAGGGCAAGGCATAATGCCAATGAAGCGGCATCGATAGCGGCCTTGAGGACAATCAGCACCGCATGCGAAAGCTTCCGCGCGGCTCAAACACCTGCATCGTATCCGGCAAACCTCGCAGCGCTTAGCACAGCAGTACCGCCTTATATTGATGCTGGTTTAGCAGGCGCTACAGCAGTAGCTACCGCAAAACAGGGGTATTTTTATACCTATGCCATGGTGAATGCTAATCAGTATACTTGTACAGCGTCTCCAGCTGTAAGCGGCACAACAGGTACCCGCGTTTTCTTTTGTGATGAAAGCGGCGTAATAAGGCTTACAAACGCATCAGGTGCACCTATAGAATAAGAGATATAGTTGATATTGTTTTGGAAAAAGTGCCACGCATATGCGTGGCACTTTTTTTGTCATTGACTTTTAAGCTATAATCATATATATTTATATAAATGAAATCAAGAACAGGATTTACGTTAGTTGAGATAATGATAGTAGTTGCGATAGTATCGCTTCTGGCGACTCTTGTTGTTTCCAGTGTATTGCGCGCCAGGCATAATGCGAATGAGATGGCCGCAGTAGCTGCCATGAGGACTATAGTTACGGGTTGCCAGACTTTCTATGCAAATACCATTCCGCATACTTATCCTGCAGGCCTGTCGGATCTGGTTCCTCCTGCGGCAAATCCTCCGTATATTGACAGCGTGCTGGCAAGCGGGACAAAGCAGGGATATGTGTTTACGTATGTATTTATAGACGCTGATAGCTTTACGTTAAATGCCGACCCAGGCAATCTGGGTAAAACAGGGACAAGGCATTTTTTTGCCAATGAATCAGGGATTATCAGGGTTAATAGCAATGTTCAGGCAGGCCCGGCTGACCCTGCGGTGTAATAAAAAAATAATATGCATGGAATAGCCGCGGCTATTCCATGCTATATATAATTAATATGGGAGCTAAATAATAATGATAAAGCCCGCCGGGATTGACATAGGTAGCAGCAGTATAAAATTGGTGGAGCTTCAGGAAAAAAAAGGCAAGTTTGAGCTTTTGAAATGTGCCGTAAATATTATTCCGGGCGAGGACGTGAAGACAAGTCTCAAGGACTTGCTGGCACTTTCAAAACCGTCGTCAAAGCGGGTAAATGTGTCATTGTCCGGGCCGTCCGTCATTGTGCGCTATATCGAGATGCCTCCCATGAAAAAAGAAGAGCTCAGAAGCGCGATAAAATTTGAAGGCGGGAAATACATACCGTTCGACATGAATGAAGCGATATTGGATTGCACTATATTGGATAAAAGCCCTTCAGGCAATACAAACAGGGTGCTTCTTGTGGCCGCTAAAAAGGACAAGGTAAACAGCTATAGAGAGATTTTTAAAGAAATGGGAATGGATGTGGCTGCCATAGACGTGGATACCGTAGCGATATTAAATGCGTTTCAGAGATTAAGCCCGGGGATCAAGCAGGAAGGCGTTTACGCGATGATAAATATCGGGGCCAGATTTACGAATATGAATATAATTACAAAAGGATACCCGTATTTTACAAGGGATATAATGTGGGGAGGCATGGACCTCTCTATCAGGATCAAAGAATTGTTAGGATTGAGCTCAAATGAGGCTGAGGCATTAAAGTGTAATCCGGGCGAAAGAAAGGCGGAGGTTGCAGGAGTCATAATGTCCGCTCTTGAAAAATTCAAATCAGAAATCAGGATGTCTTTTGATTATTTTGAGACGCAATTTGGCAAGAACATAGAAAAGCTTTATATAAGCGGTGGGACCGCGTATCTTTTTAATATGCTGGATTTCTTAAAAAACAGCCTGGAGGTGGAGGTTGTTTTGTGGAATCCTTTCGAAGGCATTAAAATTACGGACGAATTGGTTGATAATGAGTTTAAGAACTCTCCGGGTAGATTTGCGGTGGCTACGGGGCTGGCGCTGAGGAAATAACCTGCGGGTTTAAGGCGGTTTTAATGATTGAAATAAATTTATTGCCGGAAGAGCTCAGGAAGAAAAAAGCTGAATTTTCTCTTGACCTGAACATGGGGGCGGAAAAGCTTAAATTCCTGATAGCCGGAGGAGCTGTCGGAATTTTAATATTAATCTTTATACTGATATTCACAGCCTCTTTTATCAGAAAGGCTCAGATAGACGGCTTGCTTGCCAGGGAAAAAGATTTTTCCAGCAAGTTTTCCCAGGTAGACTCTGTGAGCAAAGAGATAGCCGTCCTCAGGGCCAAGATGAGCGCATTGGACCAGCTTACAAAGAGAAAATTTTTATGGACTGAAAAACTGAACCAGCTTTCAGATCTGGTCTTGCCGGGCATATGGTTTACCCGCGTTTATACGGATTCTGAGAGCAGGTTTATCATAGAAGGCAGCGTTGTGTCAAAAAGCGAAGAGGCAATGGCTTCCGTCGGTAAGTTTATGAAAAATTTAAAAGACGACCAGCGGTTTTTCAAGGATTTTAAAAATATAAAACTTGAGTCCGTACAGAGAAAAAATAAAGAAGAAAAAGATATGGTGGATTTCAAGATAGCCCTTTATTTTCAATAATATGGACAATAAAGAAAAACAGAAAATATATATATTGGCCGCCATATTCGGCATAGCGGGGCTTCTGCTTTATTTTAATCTTCTTTTGAAGCCTCAATTTTCGGGTTTTATCGCGAGGAATAAAGAGTTCCGCGTGGTTAAGGAAAGGGTAAAAGCCGGAGAGGCGTTAATTGCCAATACAGCGGAGCTGACAAGGCAGCATGATAATTTTAAAAAGCAGGCAGGCTATCTTGAAAAAAGATTGCCCAGCCAGGACCAGATCTCAAGCTTACTCGAGGATTTTTCAGATGTGGCGGAATCTTCGGATGTTAACATACTGAAGATAAAGCCGCTGGAAGAAGCCGCGCCGCTTTCCAAGCAAAAGGTAGTCAACAACGCCTATACTGAATTTCCTATTTTGATAGAGGCCAGGGCAGGCTATCACCAGCTCGGGACTTTTGTCAATAAGTTGGAGACGATGGACAGGTTTATAAAAATTATAGATATGGATGTGTTGGGAAACGCTAAATCTCCGCGCGACCATGATATAAAAATACGGATAATTACTTATGTGCTTCAATAATCTTTACAAATCTAACAATGTCAGTTTTGTCAAGTTTATGGCAATAGCGGTATTTGTCATGCTGATAGCTGTGTGTATGACAGTTTGCGATGCAGTATTTGCGGAAGAGGAAGGGGGATTTGCTTATGACGCGAAAGGCAAGCGGGATCCGTTTATTCCGCTTATTTCGGGATCAGGCGGCGGAGGATACGCCTCTGACGCGTATGAAGCAAGCGCGGCTGAGGATATAAGGCTGGAAGGCATTGTGTGGGATGACGTAAAAGGGTCTATAGCGATTATAAACGGCGAGATAGCGAAAGAAGGGGATCTTGTCGGGTCTATAAAAATTTTGAAGATAAATAAAGACAATGTTATTTTTGATGTTAGCGGAAAAAATGTGAAGATAGATCTTAATCAGGAATAATGTTCCTTAAAATCAGGGGGATTAATATGAAAATATCCGCGGCTTTTTTTATTTTATTATTCGCTTTTACGTGCGCTTCTTTTGGCCAGGATGGGGCAGTTGATGAAAAAGCTGATAAAGCCGCAGACGTTAGTCAGGCTGCTACGGAGACGGCTCCGGGCAACGTGACAATGGATTTTAAAGACGCTGATATAAGCAATGTCCTCAGGATACTTTCTTACAAAAGCGGCATGAATATTGTAGCCGGGAAGGATGTTACCGGGCTCATTACCATACGGCTTACCGATGTGCCGTGGGAGAAGGCCTTGGATATTATACTTAGAACATATGGCTACGTATATGAGAGGGAAGGGAATATTATACGCGTAGCCACTACAGTAAATCTGGAAAACGAAGAGCTTGTCACGGAAGTCTTTTCGCTTAATTACGCGAATGCGAAAAATGTGCCTCAATCAATAGAAGAGATGCTTTCCGGCCGCGGTAAGGTAAAATTTGACGAAAGAACGAATTTGTTGATAGTAACGGACATAGCTACGAATATTTACAAAATAAGGGAAGTGGTGCTAAAACTTGACGCGCAGACAAAACAGGTCATGATAGAAGCGAAGATAATAGAGACTACGCTTGGTAATTCCGATAAACTTGGCATTGAGTGGCAGGCAAAGGTTGTCGCTTCCGGCGCAAAGATTCCGGTGACAGCGCCGTTCAAGAGCAATCTTACGGCGAGTACGGGGTATAAATATGTGCCTATACCAAAACCGCCGCAAGATACGATTAACTATGATTCTGCGGGCAATATGGTTGTGACTCAATCAATAGCGGATTTTCCTACTGCCTCAACAGGTACCCCAAGTTTTCCGTATGCAAGCGTCAGTAATTTTACTTTCGGCACGCTGGATTTTTCGCAATTCCAGGCAGTGCTGGAAGTTTTGTCTTCAAGAGGGGATACTAAAATAATATCCAATCCGAAGATTGTGGTTTTAAACAATCAGGATGCGCTTATTACAGTAGGCCAGACTTTGAATATACCTAAATACGAAAGGAACTCATCTACCGGAACAATGGAGATCATAGGCTATACGGAAAAAGAGCTGGGTATATTGTTAAAAGTTACTCCGCAGATAAATGCGGAAGGGGCTATAACGCTTCATCTGAAACCCGAGCTGAGTTCGCTTCTGAGGTATGACCAGCTTACGGCGCAGGTTCAGGTGCCTGTTTATTCCGTAAGGAAAGCTGAGACTCAATTGATGTTGAAAGACGGCCAGACTATAGTGATAGGAGGCCTTATCAGCGAGAAGGCGGTAGATAAAGTTACCAAAATTCCGCTACTGGGGGATCTCCCTTTGATAGGCATACCTTTCAGGAAGACTGAAAAAACAACCGAAAAAACAGACCTTATATTTTTTGTAACTGTAAATCTTGTCAAGCCCGGATCAACGACTATCGCAAAGTAGCCGGGAAGAAAAATTTAAATGAAATTAGAAGTGGCGTTTTGTAAAAAGGGGCAGCTAAAATATATTTCTCATCTGGATATCGTTCGGCTTTTTCAGAGGGCCATAAGAAGAGCCGGCTTGCCTGTAACCATAAGCCAGGGTTTTACCCCGCATTACAAAATAGGTTTTTCAAATGCCCTGAAGCTTGGCGTTGAGAGCGAAGGCGAGATTGCGGTATTTGCGATAGATAACTGGATGGATCCGACAGAATTTAAAACCAGGCTTAATGAAAAATTGCCGGAAGGAATAAAGGTGGTAGAGTGCAAAAAGAGATTTTAATAAATGTAGAGCCGCAGGAAAAAAGGGTTGCCGTGGTTGAAGGCGGCTCCCTTGAAGAATATTATATAGAGAGGCCTTCAGAGGTAAGCCTTGTAGGCAATATCTATAAAGGCACGGTGAATTCCGTCATGTCCGGCATAGGGGCCGCTTTTGTCGACATAGGGGTAGGCAAGAACGGATTTTTATACGTTACGGATATGATGGCGCCGATACAGGAATTTGATTTGCTGGAAACAAACCTTCATCATCCGAGGCATACGCCCAGGCCAAAGCCTTCGGATATAGACAAGCTTGTAAAAAAAGGGCAGGAGGTACTTGTCCAGATCGTAAAGGAGCCTATAGGCAATAAAGGCCCGCGGCTTACGACGCATGTAGGTATACCCGGAAGATTCGTTGTCCTGATGCCTTTTGATAATCACATGGGCATTTCCAAAAAGGTTACCGACCATACCGAAAGAGAAAGGCTGCGCCAGATACTTAAGAAAATAATGCCTAACCTGAACATGGGGCTTATAGTACGGACCGCAGGCGTTGGAAAAAGCGAAGCTGATTTCAGGCGCGAGATAAGATACCTGGCGGCGCTGTGGCGTAATATAAAAAATCGTTCGACTAAAATAAAAGCCCCGAACCTTATTAACGAAGAGTATTCTCTGACCTTCAGGATCCTGAGGGATATATTTGCTGAGGATGTCGAGAGGGTCCTGGTGGATAACAGGGAAGAATATAAAAAGCTGATGCATTTCGCGAACAATATGATGCCCAGCATGAAAAGAAAGCTTCTCCTTTATCAGGAAAAGGTATCTCTTTTTGATTCCCGCGGTATAGAGAAAGAGGTGGAAAAACTTTATAACAAAAAGATAGCCCTTAAATGCGGCGGATATATATTCATTGAGGAAACAGAAGGCCTTATAGCTATAGACGTGAATAGCGGAAGTTATAATAAAAAGCATATGGAGGAAACAGCTTTTAAGGTCAACTGCGAAGCTGCCGCAGAAATTGCGAAGCAGATACGCCTGAGGGATATAGGCGGCATAGTAATAATAGATTTTATAGATATGTTAAGAGAAAAGCACAACCGCGAGATCTTTGATATACTCGTAAACATGTTCAAAAAAGATAGGGCGAAGATAAACATACTGAAGATGTCCGAGTTCGGGATCGTGCAGATGACAAGGCAGAGGGTCAGGAGAGGTGTTAAAAAAGTTTCTTACAAGGACTGCCCTTATTGCTGCGGCAGGGGATCCGTTAAGTCAGCCACCACGATGGCGATAGAGGTTTTACGGGCCATAAGAAAGCAGATAGAAAAAGTAAGGTTAAAAGAGATACGTTCTTACGTGCATCCTGAGGTAGCCAATTATATGCTGAATGAAGATCGTCCGGCCATAGCTAAGCTAGAGAGCTTGCATAAAACGAGGATAGTTATTATAGCCGAGCCGGAAATGCATATAGAAAATTTTAGGGTTGAAAAATAAGCGGTTTTTTTGTATAATATATATTTTTAATAGCGGTTCTAAACTTATAACGGGAGGTAATGAATGTACGCGATAATTGAGACAGGTTCAAAGCAGTACAAGGTGGAAAAAAACGACACAATCGAGGTTGAAAAGCTGGAGCTGGGAAAAGCAAAAGAGGTAAAATTGGACAAGGTCCTTTTTATCTCCGACGCAAAAGATGCGACTATGGGGAACCCTTATATAAAAGGCGCCCACGTCCTTTGCGATATCCTCGGAGAAAAGCGCGCAAAAAAGGTAATCTCTTTTAAATACAGGCGCAGGCACGCGAGCTCCAAGAAAAAAATCGGACACAGGCAGAACTATGTAATGTTGAAGGTGAAAGAGATAGTGGCGGGATAAGTCAAGGGTTAAACTTGTTTCACAAAATCGAGAGGATAACATGGCACATACCAAAGCTCAAGGCAGTTGTAAGAACGGAAAAGATTCAAACGGGCAGAGACTCGGAATAAAATGCTTCGAAGGCGAGACAGTAACCAGCGGAAGCATTATTCTAAGGCAGAAAGGGACTAGGTTTTTTCCCGGCCTGGGGGTAGGCATAGGCAAAGATAATACCCTGTTCGCGCTTAAAGCCGGAACTGTAAAATTTGGATATCGCAAGGTTAACATAATCTAAATGTTTATAGACCGAGCAGATATTTTTGTACAAGCGGGAGACGGCGGAGACGGTTGCAACAGTTTCTGTAAAATAAAAGGCCTTAAAAAGAGGCAGGACGGCGGAGACGGCGGAAAAGGCGGGGATATAGTCCTCGTAGCAGATAAAAATGTCCAGACTCTTTTGGATTTTCATTATCGCAAACATTTCAGAGCGGATAAAGGCTCGAATGGGGGAAGTAATCATAAGACAGGCGCAAACGCGGTCAACTGCATCGTAAGGCTTCCGCTCGGTACTATTGTAAAAGACAAATACGAAGATATCACATATTGCGATTTAAAAGAAGACGGCCAGTCGGTAATTCTTATAAGGGGAGGCCTGGCCGGCCACGGTAATTCCAAATTCAGACAAGCTACCCAGGGAGATCCGGGCGAGGAAAAAGAGATAATCCTGGAGCTGAAATTAATAGCTGATGTCGGCATAATCGGATATCCGAATGCAGGAAAATCAAGCCTGATTTCACGCGTATCAAAGGCAAAATCAAAGATAGCCAGCTACCCGTTTACCACAAAAACTCCGATTTTAGGCGTCGTGAAGTTAAGCGATGAGAGAAGTTTTGTTATCTGCGATATACCCGGCTTGATAGAAGGCGCTCATTCTGGCAGAGGCCTTGGGGATGATTTTTTGCGGCACGTGGAGCGAACCAGAGTCCTGATCCATATGATAGATATGGCAAGCGTCGACGGAAGGCTTCCGGCGGAAGATTTTAAATCAATAAATAATGAATTGAAGCTTTACAATCCGGAGCTGGTGAAAAGGCCGCAGATAATTGCGGTGAATAAGATGGATATTCCCGATGCAAAGGAACACTTAAAAGAATTTAAGAAAAAAGTTAAAAAAACCGTTTATCCGATATCATGCGTTACAGGCGAGGGGATAAAGGAATTGATGGAAGCAGTTTATAAAAAATTATAACCTTCCCGTTCGGTGATCGGGTTTTCACTCCCGATCACCGAACGGGATTGAAATCACTAAGCATATGGAACGAGAAAAAATAAAAAAAGCAAAGCGTATAGTTATAAAAATAGGCGCGAGCGTATTGACTTCAAAAGGCCTTAAGCTTGATGAAAAATGGATAAAAAATCTTGCCGCTCAGGTATCGACCTTGTTTAAAAGTGGCCATCAGGTGATCATTGTTTCATCAGGCGCTATTGCGGCAGGCATGGGCCTTTTGGGCATGAAAAACAGGCCTAAGAGCTTGCCTGAACAGCAGGCTTCGGCAGCGCTTGGCCAGGGATATCTGATGGAGACCTACGAGGAATTTTTCAGAAAAAAAGGCTTTCACGCGGCGCAAATACTTTTGACGTGGGAGGACTTGAGGGAAAAACGCAGGTATCTGAACGCCGAAAATACGCTTCATACGCTTTTGAGAAAAAAAGCCGTTCCTGTTATAAACGAGAACGATACTGTGTCCGTGGATGAGATAAAATTCGGAGACAATGACAAACTTTCGGCTTTGGTGGCAAGCCTGGCATCCGCGGATCTGTTGGTAATGCTTACGGATGTGAACGGTTTGTATATAGACGATAAAAAAACCATAGCAAGCGTTATTCGGGAGATAAATCCTGGGATAGAGAAGCTTGCATGCGGGACCGATAAAGAATGTTCTCGCGGAGGCATGAAAACAAAACTGGAAGCTGCTAAGATAGCTATTCGCTCCGGCATAGATTGCGTTATAGCCAATGGCAGGGAAAAAGACGTGCTTTTAAAAATTTTAAGAGGAGAAAAGACAGGGACGCTTTTCCAGGCCCACAGGACCAAGATAACGGGCAAGGACTTTTACGATAAGGCTATTAATCAGGTGATTTTATGAAGACTTTGGAAGCAAATATTTTAAATTTGTTAAAAGGCGCGAAAGGTTCGTCGCTTGCGCTATCGAATATCTCCGCCAAAGAGAAAAATAAAGCTCTTCACGGAATGTCGCAGGCTCTTTTAAAGAACGTCAGGTTTATCCTGTCGGAAAATTCAAAGGATGTCGCAATAGCGAATGAAGCCGGCGTTTCAGAAGCCCTTGTCGACAGATTAACTCTTACGGAAAAGCGCATAAAAGAAATGGCGGATTCTTTGGAGCAGGTCGCGTCTTTAAAAGACCCTGTAGGCAAAATTCTAAAACAGTGGAGGAGGCCCAACGGCCTTATTATAAAAAAGCTTTCAGTTCCGATAGGCGTTGTCGGCATCATATATGAATCAAGGCCGAATGTTACAAGCGACTCGGCGGGTTTGTGCATCAAGTCAGGTAACGCGTGCGTATTAAGAGGCGGAAGCGAAGCAATAAATTCTAATCTAGCTATTCACAAGGTAATCACAAAAGGCCTTGAAAGATTCGGCATACCTGAATCAGCTGTTACTATAATCAATGTAACTGATAGGCGGGCGATAGAAATCTTATTGAAACAGTCTGGCCTGGTAGACGTGGTTATTCCCAGAGGCGGAGAAGGCCTTATAAAATATGTTGCGGAAAACTCATTGATACCCGTGATAAAACATTATAAAGGCATTTGTCATCTGTATGTCGACAAATACGCTAATTTTAAAATGGCCCTTGATATCATGCTAAACGCGAAGGTCCAGCGCCCGGGCGTCTGTAACGCCATAGAAAAGATGCTGATCCACAAAGATATCGCGCATAAATTTCTGCCTCTTTCTGCAGGGATTCTGGATGACAAGGGCGTGGAGCTCAGGGGTTGCTCGGAGACGTTGAAAATTTTAAAAGGCATAAAAAAAGCCTCGGAAAAAGACTGGTATGAAGAATACCTTGATTTGGTTTTGGCGATCAAGGTTGTAAAAAATTCGGACGAAGCGATCAGTCATATAAATAAATATGGGTCAAGGCATTCGGACGCGATTGTTACGAAAAATAAGTCCATAGCCGGGAAATTTTTAAAAGAGGTGGATTCCGCGTGCGTATATCATAACGCCTCTACAAGATTTACAGACGGGTATCAGTTTGGTATGGGCGCTGAGATAGGCATAAGCACGGACAAGATCCACGCCCGCGGTCCGATGGCGCTTGAAGAACTTTGTATTTATAAATACGTTATTCTTGGCTCTGGCCAAACGCGCAGTTAAGATCTTGACACTCTGACAATGTTAGTTTTGTCAAGTTTATGTTGCGGTCCAGGCGCGGTATAAAGTTGACAAATGTGACATTGTCAGAGTATCAAGTTTATGGAAATGAGATATTTGGATTTGGGGTTGAGCGATTATAAAGAGGCGTATAGTATTCAGCGCGAAGTGGCGGATAAGGTAGCAAGAGGGGTATCCGAAAATACGCTGATAATTACAGAGCATAATAGCGTTATAACAATAGGAAGAACCGGCTCGGCAGAGCATGTATTTAAGACAGAAGGCATAGAGGTCCTGAATATTGATAGAGGAGGGGACGTGACTTATCATTGCCCGGGTCAGCTGGTGGCATATCCCATCTTCAGATTAGAAAACGAGGCGAGAGATATACATAATTTTTTAAGGTTTCTGGAAGAGGTGGGCGCGGATTTTTTAAGTAAATATGGTGTATGTGCGGAAACAATGCCGGGTTTAAGAGGCGTGTGGGTTAATGGCGCAAAAATCGGTTCAATAGGCATAGGCGTGAAAAAGTGGGTTACTTATCACGGCATGGCGATAAATATAAACGCGGACCTGGAGGGTTTTTCGTTTATAAAACCCTGCGGCATCGAAGGGATTAAGATAACATCGCTAGAAGTTTTATTGAAAAAGAGATTAGATATAGAAGATGCAAAGCATAGGCTCAGAAAGTCGTTTGAAGAAGTTCCCTTACTGGCTGAAGCGGCCTGTAAGGGATAATGAGATTTTAGCCGGGACAAAAGAGCTTGTTTCCAGGCTCAGGCTGAATACGGTATGCCAAAGCGCCCGTTGCCCGAATATATACGAGTGCTTTTCAAATAAAAGGTGCACGTTTTTAATACTCGGCAAGTTTTGTACCAGACGCTGCGGTTTCTGCGCAGTAGATAAGAAAAAAGCGGAGCTTGAAAAACCGGACAAAGAAGAGCTTTTTAGAATCAAGGAAGCGGTTGTAAAGCTAGGCATTAAAAATACAGTGATAACCTCCGTTACAAGGGATGACCTGAGCGACGGAGGCTCGGGCCACTTCGCGGATTGTGTAAATATTTTAAGACGCTCAGGCGGGGATTTAAAGATAGAAATACTTGTCCCTGATTTTCTTGGGGATAAAAGGTCGATTGAAAAAGTCGTAGCAGCTAAGCCTGATATTTTTTCGCATAACTTGGAGACTGTACCAAGGCTTTACAGTAAAGTGAGGCACGGAGCTGATTATAATCGTTCGCTGGAAGTTCTCAAGTACGCTAAGAAGCTGAATCCCAGCTTAATTACAAAAAGCGGCATTATGGTTGGCCTCGGCGAATTCAGGGAAGAAATCCGCGGCGTGATGCAAGATCTTAGAAAAGCGGGATGCGATATCATTACAATAGGGCAGTATTTGAAGCCGGGAACCGGCTGTCTGGATGTAGAGGAATTTTTAGAACCTGCAGAATTTGATAAATTTTCAGAATGGGCGGCACAAACGGGTTTTAAAAAATATTATTGCAGCCCATTTGTCAGAAGTTCTTATACTACTTAATAGGAGGCGTGATGGCGGAATTAAAATTGCCTGAACTGGCGGAAGGAGTCAACGAAGCAGTTGTTTCTTTCTGGCATTTTAAAGAAGGAGATAGCATTAAAGAAGGCGATGAAATAGTTGAGATGGCTACTGATAAGGCGGCATTTAATGTGCCGTGTAAATTTTCCGGAATTTTAAAAAAAATAGCAGTTCAGGAAGGCGATACGATTAAAGTAGGCCAAACGCTAGCCATAATAGAGTAAAAACTTGACACTCTGACAATGTCGCATTTGTCAAGTTTGTGTTGCGGTTCGAGCGGTATAAAGTTGACAAAACTAACATTGTCAGAGTGTCAAGTTTATGTGAACAATGGGGGGGGGATATGAAAGAGATATTGGAGATTTTGGAGAAGGACGCGAGGACAACGCCTGAAGAAATAGCAAAGATGTTGAAAAAAAGTGTCAACGCCGTCAAAAGCGCGATTAAAAAATACGAAAAAGACGGCGTTATTGTTAAATATAAAACAGTGGTAAACAGGGACATATTGAAGGACGACGTAAAAAAAGTCAGGGCTCTAATAGAGGTGAGGGTCGCTCCACAGAGGGGCCATGGCTTTGACCGTATAGCCGAAAGGATATACAGGTTTCCGGAGGTTATAAGCTGTTATCTTTTATCCGGGTCCTATGACCTTTTGATTGTCGTAGAGGGCAGGGATATTCAGGAGGTCAGCAGTTTTGTTTCCGAAAGGCTATCTACAATAGACAATGTAAACAGCACTGTCACGCATTTTATCCTTAAAAGATACAAAGCGGACGGGGATATATTAAAACGCATAGAGCGGAATCACCGCGTAGCAATATCATTTTGATAAGGTTAAGTTATGAAAATTTCTAAAGTAGTTGAAAAAATGAAGCCTTCCGGCATAAGAGAATTTTTTGACCTCGTTATAGGGATGAAGGACGTTATCTCCCTGGGTGTAGGAGAGCCTGATTTTGTTACGCCGTGGAATATCTGCGAGTCTGCGATATTTTCTCTCGAAAAAGGCTACACGTCTTATACCTCCAATAAAGGATTATACGAATTAAGGTTCGCGATATCGAAATATCTTAAAAATAAATACTCTCTTTTGTACAGCCCTGACGATAATATGCTGATAACCACAGGAGTAAGCGAGGCGGTAGACCTTGTTTTAAGGGCTATCCTGAATCGCGGGGACAAGATACTTGTTCCCGACCCGTCTTATGTGTCTTATGAGCCTGTAAGCGAATTGGCGGGAGGCAGGGTTGTGTTGATGAAGACAGGAGGAAATGATGACTTTAAATTAACGCCCGGGACCCTAAAGAAATATATATCCAACGGTGTAAAAGCGGTTGTATTGAACTATCCCGCGAACCCTACAGGGGTTTCTTATACAAGAAAAGAGCTTCTGGCGCTTTCAAAGATTTTTATAAAACACGATTTGATCGTAATAAGCGATGAAATATACGATGAGCTTACATATGATTTTTCGCATACCCCTATTGCTACGCTGCCCGATATGAAACAGAGGACTATCTATCTGAACGGTTTTTCAAAGGCGTTCGCGATGACAGGCTGGAGAATAGGTTATGCGTGCGGCCCTGAAGAAATCATAAGCGCTATGACAAAGATCCATCAATACACGATGCTGTGCGCTCCCATAATGGGCCAATTGGGCGCAATAGAAGCGCTCAGGGGCTCCGCGAACTCTGTCTTGGAAATGAAAAGGGAATATAAAAGGCGCAGGGAATTTATTGTCTCGAGGCTTAACGAGATAGGTCTGGGGTGCCGCATGCCGGAAGGCACTTTTTATGTTTTTCCTTCAATTAAAAGCACAGGAATGGGTTCCGTGGATTTTGCAAAAAAATTATTGCATAAAGAAAAGGTAGCGGTAGTTCCGGGAAGCGCGTTTGGTTCGCAAGGAGAAGGCTACATAAGGATCGCTTACGCTTCCAGCATGGATAATCTTAAAGAGGCAATGACTCGCATAGAGCATTTTTTAAAGACCAATGTCAGATCATAAAAAAGTTCTTTTGATGTATATAACTTCGCATTCGGGCCATTACCGCGCAAGCCTCGCGATAGAAAGAGCCTTGAAGACGCTTTCCCCGGGCATAACCACTATGAACATCAATGGTTTTGCCTATACGAATCCTTTTTTTGAAAAGCTTATCAATAGGACCTATATGAGCGTCATAAGAAATAAGCCCGAGGTGTGGGAATATCTTTATGATAATCCGAAAGTGCTAAAAAACGTGCAAGGCATGAGAAACGCTATTCATAGGTCTAACTCTAAAAAATTAAAAGTCTTGATTCAGGACGAATTTAAGCCTGACGCGGTTGTGTGCACCCAGGCGTTTCCTTGCGGCATGGTGGCGGATTATAAAAAATATCTTGGACTAAATCTTCCGCTTTTCGGAGTTTTGACTGACCATGCCCCCCATTCATACTGGATATTTGATAACGTGGACTATTATATTGTGCCGTCCGAAGCGAGCAGAAATCATTTTATAAAAAATGGCGTGAAAGACTCAAGGATAAGAGCTTTCGGTATACCTATCAGTCCGCGATTCAATAGCAGGCTAGGAAAAGACGCCGCGCGCAGAAAGCTTGGGCTGGACACTCTTAAGCATACTATCCTTATAATGGGCGGGAGCCAGGGCCTTGGCCCTGTTGAAAAAATGGTGGATTCTCTGGAACGAATACCTCTTGATTTTCAGATCATGGTAGTTTGCGGCATCAACAAGCGGCTCCAAAATATATTAGCCAAGAGAGGACCGAGATACAAGAAAAAAATGATAGCCTTTGGCCTTGTGGAGAACGTAGACGAGCTGATGGAGGCTTCGGATGTCATAGTTACCAAGCCGGGCGGGTTGACAACCTCCGAAGCGCTTGCCAAAAACCTTCCGATGATCATAATCCATCCTATACCCGGGCAGGAAACAAAGAATACGGAATTTCTTTTGCAGCAGGGGGTTGCGCTTAGAGCGGAAGACGAAAGCGATGTGGCGGCCTTGGTGGAGGAACTTTTTTCAAATAGCGTTAAACTGGACGAGATGCGTAAGAAAACGGATTTAATAAAGAAGCCTAACTCAGCGATGGATACTGCACAGCTTATCCTGCACGCGATAAACAACCCCAGATGATTTTTTATATTTTATACAGAATAGGTTTTTTTCTGGCGAATATTTTACCGCTCAAGCTTGCCTACAGCCTCGCGAAAAGGATTTCCGCTTTCCAGTACGTCCTTGCCACAAAAGACAGGGAAGCGGTCGTGCGGAATCTGAGCATTATAACAAAAAAAGACGACGACGAATGCCGAAAGATAGCCAGAAAAGTATTCAGGAATTTCGGACTGTATCTCGTGGATTTTTTCAGGATGGCGAATCTTAGCAAAGAAGATATACAAAAAAGGGTCAAGGTGGAGGGCATTGAAAATATAGACGGGGTTTTGAAGCAAAATAAAGGCGGGATTGTATTGACCTGCCATATAGGGAACTGGGAGATGGGAGGCGTTGTTATGGCCATGCTTGGTTATGACATAAGCGCCGTCGCCTTGAACCATAAACACAAAAATATAAACGATTTCTTTATAAAACAGCGTGAAGAAAAAGGCTTGAAGGTGATACCAATAGACCATATTATGAAACGCTGCGTATCTGCCCTACGGAGAAAAGGCCTTCTGGCGCTTGTGGGAGACAGGGATTTTACCAATAACGGAGTAATGATAGATTTTTTTGGCGTGTCCACCAGTATCCCAAAAGGCCCGGCTATGTTCAGCCTTAAAATGGATTCGCCTATAATCCCGGGATTTTTTGTCAGGAGAGACACCTTTAATTACAGTCTTATATTTGACAAGCCTATATATCTGGAAGAAACCCCGGGAATGGATAAAGAAGAAATCATAAAAGAAGCGAATAAAAAATTTGTAGCTATTATGGAAAAATACATCAGGGTGTATCCCGACCAGTGGCTTATATTCAGGAAATTCTGGGAAACGCCGATCGATGCGTCAGTATTATGAGCGAGCCTAATATTTTTATAGTAATTCCCACGTACAACGAAGCCAAAACCATAGGGCCTATCGTCAATCAGCTGTGCCATAGAGGCTTCAGGGTGGTTGTGATTGACGACGGTTCTAAAGATAAAACCATAATAGAGGCCAACAAATCCGGGGCGGAACTTATCGTCCATCCGAAGAACGCCGGCAAAGGCCGCTGTATACGCGAAGGCCTGGAATATGCCCTGGAGAATAATTGCGAAGCCGCTATCACGATGGACGGAGATGGCCAGCACAGCCTTAATGACATCGATAAATTTATCGATGAATATAAAAAAGCAGGTTCGGATGTAATTTTGGGCAACAGGCTTCACAGCCCAAAAAAGATGCCTTTCCTCAGGCGATGCACAAACAGGTGCATGTCTTTTATAATATCGCTTATTATAATTGAAAAAGTTGACGATTCCCAATGTGGCTACAGGCTTATATCCAGAAAAGGCATAGAGAATATGAAGCTTGTCACTGCAAAATACGAGATTGAATCAGAGATGATCATGGAGGCGAAACGCAGAGGCCTGAAAATGTCTTCCGTAAACATAGATTCCATATACGAGGGCGAAACCAGCCAGATAAACCCGTTTTTAGATACTATCAGATTTATTAAGTTTATTATCAATGAATACATGCGAAAGTAGCCGGACCGGAACGCCTTTTTATAGAGATGATACATATCTATACAGGTAATGGAAAAGGAAAAACCACTTCAAGCTTTGGCCTTGCCATGCGCGCAAGCGGGCAGGGGCTTAGGGTTATTATATTTCAGTTTCTGAAACCAAAGTCGCTTGTAACGGGCGAGGAAAAATTTGCGAAGGGTATAAAAAATCTGAAGATAGTAAAATACGAACAAGAGCATCCGATATTCGCCGGGCATAGAGCAAAGAGCAGAGGGCAAGAGACGAAGAAATCTATAAATAAGGCGGTGGCGGAAGCAAAAAAAGCTGTTTTTGGCGGCAGGTACGATATGGTTATAATGGATGAGATTGTAAACGTTATAGACCAGGGATTCGCCGAAAAAAAGGGATTTCTGAAGCTGATTAAAAAAGTTCCAAAAAGCGTAGAGCTTGTTCTTACCGGAAGAGGCGATATCTCGGAGATAGAAAAATTCGCAGATTATGTAACCATAATGATAGACAAGAAACATCCTTTCAAGCAGTATGTAAACGCCCGCCGCGGTATAGAATATTAAACAACTTGACATTCTGACAATGTAAGTTTTGTCAAGATTATGCCGTGTTTAAACTATGAGAAAAGTATTTTTGATAGCAATAATTTTATCGCTAGTTATTGCGCTTCGCGCGGAAGCTGCCGCTCCCAGGATAATCTCGCTGGCGCCCAATACAACTGAGATCTTATTCAGCATTGGTTTGGGTGATTCTATTATAGGAACGGATGATTTTTCCAACTATCCCGAAAAAGTAAGAGACGTAGAGCGGCTCGGCACATTCAATAATCCAAATATAGAAAGAATAATTTTATTAAAGCCCGATTATATCCTGGTGAATTCAGGGTTAGAAAAATCCATAGAAGACTATTTAACGGGCCTTGGCATAAAGGTAATAAAGATTTCTCCAAAAACAATAGAAGATTTATATAGCGATATAAAAAAACTTGGGGTTGTTTTTAACAAAGAAGAAGACGCGAAAAATATTATCCGGGGCATGCAATCCAGAATAAAAGATATTTCCCGGACTATGGAAGGCCGCCGTCCAAAAGTTTTTGTCCAGCTGTTTGATGATCCGCTTGTGACAGTGTCTTCTTTTATAAGCGATATTATTACTTTGGCGGGCGGAGAAAATATAGCGCTGGATATGGAAAGCGATTCCGGCATATTCAGCTATGAGGCGTTGATAGACAGGAATCCAGATATAATTTTATTGGTAGGGTTTTCGGGAAACGCCAGCAATTTTCATTCAATAAACGCGGTTAAAAATAAAAAGGTCTATAAAAATTTGGACCCAGACCTGATCCTGAGGCCGGGTCCGAGAGCTGTCGAAGCTATTGAGGCGCTTAATAAGATTTTCTATGAATAAATTTAAAACAGCCAGATTTATAATTATATTGTCCCTTTGTTTATTAGTGCTTATTGTTTTGAATATTTTTATAGGCGCTGTGAAGATTCCTATGAACAGGATGTTTGAGTCGGGGTTTTCCGAGATTCTTAAACTCAGGTTGTTCAGGGCTTTGCTAGCGATAGCCTCTGGCGTTGGCTTGAGTGTTGCGGGTGTAATATTGCAGACTGTTTTAAGGAATCCCCTGGCTGAGCCTTATGTCCTGGGCGTATCATCAGGCGCAGGATTAGGCGCTGTTATCGGGCTTTTGTTTATTTCTCTCAGTATCGGCGTGAATATTGCCGCATTTACAGGCGGGATTGTCACGATATTTCTTGTTTATAAACTCGCAAAGATAAATGGCCGTATGTCTCCCGAGAACATGATAATAGCTGGTATAATAGTGAATGGGTTTCTCTCAAGTATCCTGATGTTTTTTGTTTCAAATTCATCGAGCGCGAATATCCATTCGGTTATATGGTGGCTTCTTGGAAATCTTCAGGCCTACAAAATAGCTCCTGTTTTGACCTTACTTGTTGTATCTTTGGCAGGATTTTTAATTTCATTTATATTTTCAAGAGAGCTTAACGCCATATCTCTTGGAGAAGACCAGGCACGGCATCTTGGTATAGACATAGAGAGAGTAAAGATAATCCTTCTTTTGACAGCAACTTTTGTTACCAGCCTGGTTGTTTCTATCTGCGGGATAATAGGTTTTGCAGGGCTTATGATGCCGCATATCGCAAGAAGGCTTGTAGGACCTGATCATAAGCTGTTTTTACCGGTCAGTGTTTTAATGGGAGCCTCGTTTCTTCTATTATGCGATATCTTTTCCAAGGTTATTTTAGCGCCCAGAGAGATACCTATAGGAGTAGTCACGTCTTTTATAGGAGTCCCGTTTTTTATATATATATTAAAGAAATCCGGAAAGGCGTATTTTAAGTAGATATAAAGCTGGGTATATTAAGGTGGTTGAATGTTAAAGTTTAAGCATGTTTCAAGCGGTTATAATAATATAGAAGTTTTAAATGACGTTTCTTTTGAGATAGCTAAGGGTGATTTCACAGGCATAATCGGGCCTAACGGATCCGGCAAAACAACCCTTCTGAGAGCTGCTACAAAAATAATCAAGCCTTTTAAAGGAGAAATCTTTTTGGAAGGCAAAAATCTTGCAGATATGTCTTTAAAAGAATTAGCTGCTATTATGGCTGTAGTGCCGCAGGATACCGCCTTCATGTTCCCTTTTAGGGTAATAGATGTTGTTTTGATGGGCCGTACACCTTATATGAAAAGGTTTGGTTTTGAATCCAAGGAAGACTTGAAGATTGTTTTAGATGCACTGGAATTTGTGGATGTGCTTCATCTGAAAGACAGGTTTATCGATGAGTTGAGCGGGGGCGAAAGGCAAAGGGTTATTATTGCCAAGGCTATTGCGCAGGAGCCAAGGATCCTGTTGTTGGACGAGCCTACCACACATCTGGATATAAGCCATCAGGTCCAGATATTTGATTTATTAAAGAGGATGAATAAAGAATCGGGCTTGACCATTGTATCAATATTGCATGATTTAAACCTGGCTTCGGATTATTGCGACAAACTTATTCTTCTGAATAACGGGATGATAAAAAGTAAAGGCTCCCCAAGCGAAGTCCTGGATTATAAGACGATAGAAGAGGTTTACAAGACAGTTGTTATAGTAAAGGAGAATCCGCTTACATTGCGGCCCCATATATTTTTAGTAAAAAAATATTGACACGAAGCGATAGTTGATGTATAAAAAATAAAACTGAATAGTATTTTATATTGTATAAGGGAAGCTGATGTAAATTCAGCGCAGCCCCGCTGCTGTAATAGGAACGAAATCTGCCAAAGCCATTGTCTACCTTAAGGTGGACGAGAAGGCGCAGAAAGTAGGAATCTTGACACTCTGACAATGTTAGTTTTGTCAAGTTGTTGTGTAATGCCTTAAGCCAGAAAACCTTGCGATATATTTGATAGATATATTTTTGCCGCGACGGACGGCAAAGGGCCAAATAAACCAGGGTGCAGCCCTTGATGCGGAAACGCGTCAAGGGTTTTTACTTTTTAAGGAGGTTGCGATGAAAAAAATATTTTTTTACATAGTAATAATAGCCGCAGTTTTTAATGCAAGATTTATTTATGCCGGTACAGATGAAAATGACAATATTGACCTGGAAAGAATAGTGGTTACGCCTGTAAGGATGGAGCAATCCGATTATGAAGCTACTTCAAATGTTACTGTTATAGGGAGCAGGGAAATTGCATCTTCCGGCGCAAGGAATGTTTCAGCTGTTTTGAAACAGAAAGCCGGAATAAATGTTTATAATAACTCTAGTGATAAAACAAATAAGGTTGACATTAGAGGTTTTGCGGATGCGGTTGTTAGCAATGTGCTTGTTCTAATAGACGGCAGGAAGGTGAATTCAATAGACATGTCAGGTCCTGACTGGCTACAAATACCTGCGGAGTCCATAGAAAGGATAGAAGTATTAAGAGGGGCGGGTTCTGTTCTATATGGAGACAATGCAGTGGGCGGGGTAATAAATATTATAACAAAAAAAGGCGCGGGAAAATTTTCGGGCAGGATAGGAACTATGTCGGGTAGTTATAAAACAAGACAGGATGATGTTGAGATACAGGGTTCAGAGGATAAACTTTCTTATTATCTTTATTCTAAATATTATGAGACAGAAGGCTACAGAGCCAACAGTGCTTTACTCTCAAAGGATATGAACGCAAGGATTGATTTTGATCCTACGGATCTGCTATCGCTTGGTATAAGCAGTGGGTGGCATAAAGATGATTATGGGATGCCCGGAGGGTTGAATGACCAGACAGAGCTGGATAAATATGGCAGGCGCGGGTCAGCAATGGCCTTGGATTTTGCTTCAACAAAGGATAGGTATATAAAACTCTCCATGAATGCAAAGCCGCAATTCCGTGACGTGGATTTAGGAAAATTTGCAATAGATTATTCTTATAGGAATAGGGATGCATATTCGTGGTTTAATAATTATGATGCAGTATGGGGCGCATGGCCTACCGCTACAAAATCTAAGATAGATAGCCGGGGGATTACCCTTAAACATACATATAATAAGAATATATCGGATAAGGCATTTAATACGGTAACGGGTATTGATTATTATAATACAAAACACACAATAAAAGGCACTGAAAACAACACAGACGATTTGACTATTTATAAAGAAGAACTTGGTTTTTACAACTATTCGGAATATGAAATACTCAAGGATTTATTTTTAAATAGCGGTGCGAGACATCAAAGAGCCAGGTATAGGTTTGACCAGAAACAATCAAGTGTTGTATATGAAACAAGGACTCCAAGCGAGACTGTATTCAGCGGAGGAGCGAAGCATGAATACGCCAAAGGATCTAACATATATTTTGATGTGCAGGAAACTTTCAGATTTCTTGCTACAGACGAATGGTATAGTACTGCGCTTCCTCCTACCTATACGGGTGGTTTAAATATAAATCTTAAACAACAGACAGGGATTCAATATGAAATGGGTATTAAGCATAATCTTGATGATGCCCTGATCCTTAGCGCGACTCCTTTCTGGATAGACATAAACAATGAAATATATCTGAATCCTGCCGTATCTCCCGGCAATAATGAAAATTATCCAAAGACCAGGCGCAAAGGCGTAGAACTGGGCCTGAAAGCGGATTTGTTGAAATTTAAAAACGTTTCTTTTTTAGACAAACTGGAATTTTTTACAAACTATACCTATACGGAACCTAAGTTCAGAGGAGGCGCTTACAGCAATAAAGACATACCGATGGTTCCGAAGCAGCAATATAATAGCGGCCTAAGCGCAGGTTTTAAAAATTATGATATCTCTCTCGCAGGTAGATTTACAGGAGATCGTTATGCGATAAATGATACAAATAATGAATTGTCTAAAGTTAAGAGTTATTTTGTGTTGGATAGTAAGTTGTCTTACAAGAAGGATTTTTTTGAAATTTATACAGGCGTCAATAATATTTTTGGTGAGAGATATTCGGAATATGTTGCAAAAGGCACAGGCACTTCTACCAAAAAGGTTTATTATCCTGCGCCCGAGAGAAGTTTTGAACTCGGCGCTATTTATAAATGGTAGTTGTGTTTGACAAAATAAGGGGCAGTTGTTATTATAAGTGTAAATGTACGAGAATAAATCGTTTCAATTAGCGGTATTGGTTTCAGTCCTTTTGCATTTTACTGTATTTTTAAGCGCTCCGTATGTCGGAGTTGTGCCTAAAAAACAGCTTTTTGAACCCATAAAAGTGGCTTATATTAAAGTAAAAGAAAAAGAGCCGCCTAAAAAACCTGTTAGCAGAAAGCCCGAGTCTTCGCGCTATCAGGTATTTCCGCCTATAGCGCCCGAATCTTTACCCGAGGTAAGAAAAGAAGATATTGCAAATCCGCTTCCGATTTTTGAGCCTCTGCCGCAGACTGCGCAGAAGCAGGAGCAGGGTAAAAAAGAAGAGCCGACCGTTGAAACAATAGGCCCTGGCTCAAGCGGCCGCGCTGTTATAGGAGTGGGTAAGGGCGATAAATTTGAAACAGTTGTCAATAATGAAAAAGACAGCGGCAGAAAAGCGACGTATATAAGTTATTACAGGTCGGTCAGGGAAAAGATAAGATACTACGCTGATAAAAATTATATAAAAGAAGGAAGCGCGAGCCAGGGGGAAGTTTTTCTGTCTTTTGTGGTGACCTCCGGCGGAGAACTTCTTCATATAATGATAATTGACGCGAAATCAGCGGAAGATTTATTATTAAGAAATTTAGCTATAAATAGCATAAGAGACGCAAGCCCATTTCCCGTATTTCCCGAAGGTATGACCCAGCATCAAATCACTTTTAACGTAGTAATCTCCTTTGAATTGAATAAATAATTTTATGATTTTTTAATTTTTTTCTTGCACCGCAAAAGTCTTTGCGGCATCAAGCAAAAAATAACCGCCAGTTGGCATTTTTTGCTTGACAAGTTTTTAAATCCGAGTATCATATTAACCTATAAATAGCACTCCTCTAAGCAGAGTGCTGATAATAACAATGTCCTTAGCCGTATATACTGGAGTATAAAGGCGGCTTAGGATTAATTTGCTCCGCAAATTTTAGGAGGTGTCGCATGGCAATACAGCCTTTAGGAGACAGAGTTCTCGTAAAGAGACTAGAAGCAGAGGAAAAGACAAAGGGAGGCATTGTTTTACCCGATACTGCTAAGGAAAAGCCTCAAAAAGGGGAGGTTGTAAGCGTTGGTAAGGGTAAATTACTGGAAAGCGGTAAAATAGAGCCTTTGGAAGTCAAAAAAGGCGATACAGTACTTTTCGGAAAATATTCAGGCGCAGAGGTTACTTATAAGGAAGAAGAGTATCTTATAATGAAGGAAGAGGATATACTGGCTATAATCAAGTAAACAACTTGACAAAACTGACATTGTCAGAGTGTCAAGTTTATGGGAAAAAAGGGAGGGAAATAAGATGGCAAAGCAGTTATTATTCAGTGAAGAGGCTAGGCAAAAGTTGGCAAAGGGTATCGACCAGCTTGCCAAGGCTGTAAAAGCTACGCTTGGCCCAAAAGGAAGAAATGTTATTCTGGAAAAAAAGTTCGGATCCTCGACAATTACCAAAGATGGAGTTAGTGTCGCGAAGGAGATAGAACTCAAAGACCCATACGAAAATATGGGCGCGCAGATGGTTAAAGAGGTTGCCGAGAAAACAAGCGATCTCGCAGGCGACGGCACAACTACAGCTACGGTTCTTGCGCAGGCAATATATAAGGAAGGCTTGAAGAACGTTACAGCTGGCTCAAACCCGACTGGTTTAAAGCGCGGGATTGACAAAGCAGTGGTGCATGTGGTTGAAAATCTGAAGAAGATGTCAAAGTCCATAAAGGACAAAAAAGAGATCTCTCAGGTCGCTTCAATAGCCGCAAACAATGATACGACAATAGGCGAACTTATAGCTGAGGCAATGGAAAAAGTAGGAAAAGACGGGGTTATAACTGTTGAAGAAGCGAAGTCCATGGCTACTACGCTTGACGTTGTGGAAGGCATGCAGTTTGACCAGGGATATCTTTCTCCTTACTTTGTAACGGATGCGGAAAGAATGGAAGCGGTAATAGAAGACCCTTACATCCTGATCAACGAAAAGAAGATTTCAGGAATGAAGGATATGCTGCCTTTACTTGAAAAGATAGCGCGTTCTGGAAGGCCTCTTATCATAATCGCGGAGGATATCGAAGGGGAAGCGCTTGCTACACTTGTTGTAAATAAACTGAGAGGCACTCTTAATTGCTGCGCGGTAAAAGCGCCGGGTTATGGCGACAGGCGCAAGGCAATGTTAGAGGATATAGCGATTCTCACAGGCGGCAAGGCGATAACGGAAGACCTTGGCATAAAGCTCGAGAATATAAGCCTGGATGATTTAGGAAAAGCAAAAAGAGTTACTATAGGAAAAGAAGAGACGACAATAGTCGAAGGTTCAGGCAAGACGGCTGATGTGAATGCCAGGATCGCTCAGATAAAGAGACAGATCGAAGAGACTGACTCGGATTATGACAAGGAAAAACTGCAGGAGCGCCTCGCGAAACTTGCAGGCGGAGTAGCTGTCATAAATGTAGGAGCCTCGACAGAAACAGAGATGAAAGAAAAGAAAGCGAGAGTTGAAGACGCGCTTCATGCAACAAGGGCTGCTGTTGAGGAAGGGATTGTCCCGGGCGGCGGAGTAGCTTTCCTGAGGTGTGCTCTGAAACTGGATGATCTAAAGGCAGACGGCGACGAGAAAATAGGAGTCAATATTATAAAACGCGCGCTTGAAGAACCTATTCGCCAGATTGCGGAAAACGCTGGCATGGAGAGTTCGGTAGTAGTGAATAAAGTAAAAGGCGAAAAGCAGAACGTAGGTTATAATGCGGAAAGCGATGAATATGTGGACATGGTAGCATCGGGTATTATAGACCCTACAAAGGTGTCAAGAACAGCTCTTGAGAACGCAGCCAGCATTGCAGGGCTATTACTCATGACAGAGGTTCTTATATCCGATCTGCCTGAAGAAGAAAAACCAGGGCATGGCGCAGGTGCTGGAATGCCGGGTGGGATGCCTCCTGGGGCAGGGATGTATTAATAATTAAGAGGTTTAAAGATAGGTAAAGCCTGCGGCGATATTTTCGCCGCAGGCTTTTTATTTTTGACAATCCTCATTTAGTATGATACATTAATAATAATATGGCATACTAACAAACACCAGGAGGATATAACATGTCAGATCTTTATGAAATCCCTCAAAAACTCATCGATAACATCTCAAAGGTTATAGTCGGCAAGCGCGACGTGATAGAGCTTGTAATCGTCGGCCTTATCTCAAACGGCCATGTGCTGTTGGAAGACGTGCCAGGTTTGGGCAAAACAATGCTATCCCGCACCCTTGCAAAATCCATAGCCGGAAAATTCAAAAGAATCCAGTTTACCCCGGACCTTTTGCCTTCGGATGTTACGGGAGTTTCTATTTATAATCAGAAAAGAGAGGAATTTGAATTTAACGAAGGCCCGATATTTGCGAATATAGTGCTGGCTGATGAAATAAACCGTACTACGCCAAGGACCCAATCGGCTCTTCTGGAAGCCATGCAGGAGTTCAAGGTTACCATTGATGGAGTCATGAGAGAACTGCCGTCCCCGTTTTTTGTAATAGCCACTGAAAATCCCATAGAATTTCACGGCACGTATCCTCTGCCGGAATCGCAGGTAGACAGGTTTTTAATACAGCTTGCCGTGGGCTATCCTTCCAACCAGGAAGAAGCCAGTATATTGACCAGAAACCTCAAAGATTCTCCGCTAGATTCGCTGCAGAGCGTAGTCAGTATCCAGGATGTAATCGAAGTGCAGAAAGCAGTGACGACGGTTCATATAGACCAAAAAATAGCGGATTACATAGTTCAGATAGTATCTGCTTCGAGGAATATGCCGGGCGATATAAAACTTGGGGCGAGCCCAAGGGCGTCTCTGGCGCTTATGCGCACATCAAGGGCCTTGGCGTTTCTTGACAAAAGGGATTACGTAATACCCGATGACGTGAAAAATCTCGCGTACTCCGTACTTAAGCACAGGCTTATTTTACAACCCCGGTCCATGGTGCGGGGTTTGACTGTAAAAGATACGGTAAACCATATATTGAAAAAGATCTCCGTCCCAGCTTAGCATATGCTGACCTCCAGAGGCATTTCACTTCTTTTAGCCGTAATTGTCCTAATAGCGATTGCCTGGAATACTGACATAACGATGGTGTACATATTTTTTGTCATAACATTCGTTATGCTTGTCCTGTCCTTTTTTTATATGCATCTGAACGTGCCGAATATAGGGATACAGCGTTTCGTGCAGGAGACCGCGTTTGAAGACGAGGTGCTGAATATCAAAATGAGCGTTTCTAACAATCTCTCGAGAGGTGTATCTTTTTTTGAGATACTGGATTTTTTTCCGGCCGCTCATCCTGCAAAAACAAAAACCTCTTTATTCGTGCTTGGGCTTTACGCGAAAGAAGAGAAGCACTTCAGCTATACAATTGATTGCTATAAAAGAGGCGTATGGAATATCGGGCCTATTGAGGTTGTTTCACAGGACGCACTCGGGTTTTTCAGGATGAGAAAGACATACAATATAAAATCAGGCATTATAGTTTATCCCTCGTTTTTCAGGATATTTGCGTTTTCTCCTCTTGCCAGCGGATCTGTTTCATGGATGGGCGTGGAGACAGCGAAGATAAGCGGTGATAGCCATGAATTTTTTGGAATAAGAGAGTATCAGCGCGGAGACGCTATTAGCCGCATGCACTGGCCTTCCACGGCAAAGCATAATAAATTGATCGTGAAACAATTTGAGCGCAACTCCGTTCAGGAAGCGACGATTGTTCTGGACCTTAAAAAGGGTAATGATATAGGAGTGGGGAGGGAGACTACCCTTGAATATGCCGTAAAGATAGCGGGCTCTATCGCGAAATTTCTTATGAATAGCGGGGCGTTTGTGCAGGTTATAGGTTACGCGCACGAAGCGATAGTAGTGCCTTTCGGAAAAGGCGAGTCTCATCTATTCAAGGTGCTGGAGTTTTTGGCGGGCGTGCGCTCCGAGGGCGCTTTTACCCTCAGCGAAACACTCGAAGAAGCCAGCTTCATTACGCCTTACAGCTCAACGCTTATCACTATAATGCTTGATAACGATATGGATGCCCTTTCAAGCCTTGTGCAGTTTCAGATGAAAGGCATCAAGCTTATAGTTGTCGTGCTTTCCAGCTCTACGTTTGGCCATATGGAAGAAAGCGAGTATCTTGACGCCGAGGGCGCAAAAAGATTCAACGAGGCCCTTGCCGGGCTGGAGGCGTACGTATACAGGATTTCCAAAGGCGACGATCTTGAGAAAAAGTTTGAAACGGTTTAATTATGAATAAAGACGCGTTATATTTTCATTTTGCGAATCTGGGGCTCGTTATTATAGGGATCCTGAGCATCAGTAAGGAGTTAAACCCTGTCATTACGGCGTTCCTGGTTTTGGGCGTAACGGGCGGATTTTTATTCAGCTGGCGTATGAAAAATGCCAAACTGCCGCATATAGACACTTTTATCGGGATGCTTTCTCTGGCAAGCGTAGTGATTATAATGAGCGGCCTGTATGAGATAGAAATAAATTTTGAAAACCTTCTCGGCGTTTTTTCAACAACCCTTGCCTGGCTTAGTCTTTTTCAGTCATTCGGGCTAAAGGCGCAAAAAAGCTACGGCATGATACAGTTTATTTCCGTAGCTCTTTTGATTTCTTCTGTAAGCATGGCGCTTGAACAGGAAACCGCTTACGTCTTATATCTGATAATCTTTTTATTTACGCTTATTTTCACGATGAGGTTAGCACTGGTATGTGACAAACAGAGCCTCGGATCTTTGATAATAGGCGATAGGGACGAGGTGATGAGCCTGTGGAATCAGATAAAGATCGGCGCAATCATGTTTTCCGTTATCCTGACGCTGTCCGCTCTCGTGTATCCTGCGGTCCCGAGATTCAACAGCCTTTCCATGGGCTGGATACCATCTTCGCTTTTGACTTTGCCCGGCCGCGTGCCGCTTTTAAAATTAGTGGAGAATACAAGTAACACCGTAAAACATAGCAAGATCAAAAAAGAGCAGCTTGTAAACGACAATTTTTTAAAAAGAGAAACAAACGTAGACAAGTCCGCTCAAGAGACGGAAGAAGAAATTACGGAAAGGTTCCAGGCCACAGAATTTAAAAAAGAAATAGACGCTTATAAAGTAGAGTCGCTTACGATAAGCGCAAATAAAACCGATACAACGATAGGCCAGCAAGTCGCCCTGGCTGCGGTTTTGAAGTTTGCGGACGGTTCCACTCTTTCCGCCACAAAACTCGCCGATTGGAAAGCTATAGGTACTGCGAAGGTCTCGATTGACAATAATGGGGTCCTGGACTTTAAAAAACCGGGCTATGTCCAGGTTTCGGCGACTTACATGGGCGCGTTCAGCAACGAGCTTATTATAAGAGCGGCGGATCCTATGGTACCTAAAAAGAAAAAAGGATTTTTATTTTATATCTTTCTTTTCCTGCTATGGATTATATCTGCGGCTATCGTGATTTTTTTTATTATAATTTTCATCAAATGGCGGAGATTGGCTGTGATGTATAGGGATAACCCGAAAGAATTCATAAAAGAGGTATATTACGCTATGTGCAAGGCCTTTAAGATTTACGGTTTGCCGAAATTTAATTACGTCTCCCACAGGGAATTTTATAATACCGCAAAAGAGCTTATCGCCAAAAATCCCGAGCCTTTGCAGGATTTAACGGAAAATTTTTTAGAAGTCAGCTTTTCTACTCACGAGATCTCCGAAGAACATACACAAAAGGCCATCAAGTTTTTCCATGAAGTCAAAG
>Ga0172371_10002206_pt1 | contig 31050 bp, 27 predicted proteins | sample Lak12m_FD_114543 | JGI IMG/M metagenome (GOLD analysis project Ga0172371, IMG submission 114543) | Freshwater microbial communities from Kabuno Bay, South-Kivu, Congo - kab_022012_12m | ecosystem: Environmental > Aquatic > Freshwater > Lake | place: Democratic Republic of the Congo: South-Kivu...
CGTGGACCCTCCGAAAGCCCCGCGGGGTTCCGATCCCGGGTGTCGGCTCGCGCCCCAGTCGGTATTCGTTCCTGTCATCTACCGGCTCGCGTCTGTGTGAGTCGTTTTCAGCAGCCTGCTAGCTCGACACGTCAGCTCGCCATGAGTGGGGGCACCACCTCCTCCTCGAGCTCGTCGGCCGCGATCGGGGGAGCCATGGCTTTGGTAACCGACTCCTGGCTCATGTAACGCCGGGCCACCAGCCACTCGTCGTTGTGTTCGGCAAGCACCGCACCCACCAGCCGGATGATGGCGGCGCGAGAAGGGCCGCGTACTTCTGCCCGGCGGAAGACCAGTGCCACACAGCCTGCCGAAGGCCATCGAAGCAGGAGTCGCGTTCGCGTCGGGTGATCGGCGGCGATACGGGCTGATGCTCGACAAGTCCGTGTGGGAGAACGTGGGACAGGTGCGTTCGATCGCCCTCGCTCGGGATGGGAACTTCATCAGCGCGGTGAACCTCCGCCGGCGCGCCCGCGAGCACAGCGAACGGCTGCACGTGCGGACACCTTCGGTGGAGGAGCACACCGGCCTGCTCTCGGGGGGCAACCAGCAGAAGGTCGTGTTCGCGAAGTGGCTGGATGCCAGCCCCTCGGTCCTCCTCCTCGACGACCCCACCAGAGGCGTGGACGTAGGGGCGAAGGCCGAGATGCATATACTGGTGCGGGCCGTTGCCGAAGCCGGCGCAGTGGTCCTGCTGTGCTCAACCGACCTCGACGAGCTGGCCGACGTGTGCGACCGAGTCATCGTCTTCTACCGGGGCCGCATCTGCGCTGAACTGACGGGGGAGACGCTGGATTCCCACAACATCCTGGAAGCCATGAACACGGGGTCGATCGAGTATCGTGACTCCGGGGACCAACCCCGCGAGACCGAGCCGGGCTCAGCGGGTGAGTCTGTGTCGACGCACGGCGAGGTATCGCCGTCCGAGGATTGACCGCGGGGCGACCGCACCCCACTTCACGCCCAACCGGATGGGCGCCAAGCATTCGCGGAGGTTCTGGGAATCGAACTTCGATTGATTTGCCGGAACCCGGCTCGAACGAGTGCGCGGCTTCGTGGCCTACGAGGTACCTTCAAGGGCAACTCTGGAACGGCTTGTCTGGACACCGGATATCTTCGGGGGCTCACAGCAAACCTGGTGGTAGAGATCGAGGTCGCCGGTGTGTTCCGAGAGCTGGGCTCGTCGAAGCCTCGCCTGGCCTGGGTTTCGCATACGCTATCGCTTAGTCTTGCAGCAGGGCGTCGAACGAGAAGTCGGACCGGCTCAGCCCCTCTGCGCCGGGTGCAGACGGCTGTCCGGCTTGCACGAATGCCTGCCGGTCGAAGAGGCTGAGGTAGGCGTCGTAGCTGTACATCCTGTTCTTCTGCTGGCCGGTGGTCTCGCGCAGGATGCCCAGGCTCTCGAGTTGCTGCACCCGCTTGCCCGCCGTCACGAACGAGCAGCCGAGGTGTTCCCCGGCCTTCTTGATCGAGAGCACCGGAGTCCGAAAGAGTGCCTCGAGCAGCCCAAGGGCGTTCGCGCCGCCGGGCGCGCTCTGCACCAACTCCCGGTGCAGCTCCTTGAGCTCCAGTATCTGCCGCGCGGTGTCGGTGGCGGCCTGGCTGACTTCGTAGACACCGGTGAGGAAGAACTTGGTCCAACTCTCCCAATCGCCCTCAGTACGGATGGCGGTGAGGCGATCGTAGTACTGAGCCCGGTGCGCCTTCAGGTAGTAACTGAGGTACAGGAGAGGCTGCAGAAGCACACCGCGTTCGCAGAGGAGCAGCGTGATGAGCAGCCTCCCCACCCTTCCATTGCCGTCCAGGAAGGGGTGGATGGTCTCGAATTGGGCATGTGCCAGCGCGCAGTGCACCAGCGTGGGCAGTTCCTCCCGCTCGTGGAGGAACTTCTCAAAGTTGTCCAGCGCCGCCTTCATGTCGTGAGGCGCGGGAGGGATGTAGTCGGCATCAGCGAGTGTGCAGTTGGCCGGGCCGAGCCAGTTCTGTGTGGTGCGGAATTCTCCGCGAGCCTTGTGGGCTCCGCGAACGCCTTCGAGGAGCACCTCGTGGATCTCGCGGATGAGTCGCAACGACAGCGGAAAGCCCTCCCGAAGTCGAGCCAGCCCGTGGTTCATCGCACGGACGTAGTTGACCACCTCTTCCACGTCTTTGAGCTCGCCATCCGTGCCTTTGCCTGCCTCGAACTCGAGGATATCGACCAGGGTGCTTTGGGTGCCCTCGATCTGGGAGCTCTGGACCGCTTCGTGCTTGACGTACATGGCTACGAAAAGATCCGGGTTGGGCAGCATGGTGGCCACTCCATCGAGCCGCCCGAGCGCACGGTCGGCGTCTGAGAGCAGTTTGGTGAACTGCGTAGTGTCGATCGGCGGATTGGGGGGCAGCAGGGCCGGGACGAAGGCGCTGTAGCCGGTCAGTTGCCTGATGTAGCGTCCTGCTCGCTCGTTCGATGATCCCTGTGGCATGTGTGCCCCTTCCTTCTTCCGACCGCTCCCCGGGCCTGACCTCCCCGATTATTTTAGCATAAGGTAAGATTGTGAAATAAGATTCCCGCCCCGGGGCCTTTGTTTCACCGTTTTCAATACGGTTTGGCGATTGCGGATTCTATTTCAGTAGCGGTCAGGATTATGAAATAGAATTATCGGTCCCGGGCCCTTGTTTCACCGTTCTCAATGCGGTTTGGCGATTGCGGATTCTATTTCAGTAACGATCAAGATTGTGAAATAAGATTCCCGCCCCGGGGCTCTTGTTTCACCGTTTTCAATACGGTTTGCCGATTTGCGGATTCTATTTCAGCAATCATCATGATTATAAAATAAAATTATCGGCCAAGGCCTCTTGTTTTACTTTCTGTCATTGCCGCGGCAGTTGCCGGCGGATGAACCCGTCCAGGAGGGGAACGGCCAAGGAGTACTTGCCCCACCGGCTCTTGTAGACCAGCCCGACCTCACAGAGGGTCGCCAGCATCTGGGTGGCGTGGCTGGCGCTGAAGGGCTTGCCCGGCTCCTCCTTGGACTTCGTGACGATCTCACGCACCGAGAACTCCGACGAGGCGGTCGGCAGTTGCGCGACCACGCCCAGCAGGTCGCGCTGGCGGTCGGTGGCCCGTTCCCAGCGGCCGGCGAAGAAGTCGGAGTCGAGCTTCCTGGTGATCTCGCGGAATGGGATGTCTCGGAGTTCCTCCCCGACGGCCAGGTTCTGTGACCACGCGTCGAAGGCCTCCCGGCATACGTATTGGATGAAGTAGGGATACCCGTGGGTAAAATCGTGGATCTTGTCGATGAGCGCGGGGCTGAAATCTACGGAGCACTCGGCGTTCTCGATCGCCTTGACAATGGCGTCCCGGGTGCCGCTGCGATCCAGCTTGCCGAGGACCAGGATACGGAACATCCGCTCCGCGTAGGTGCGGGCGGCGACCAGCCTTGTGAATAGGGTAGGCAACCCGGTCAGCACCAGTAGGAACCGCATGTCCCTGCGCTGCACCGACTGGACCACTTCCAGCAGGAGCGACAGCGGGTATTCTCCGGTCTCTTCGTGGTCGGCCAGGTTCTGGGCCTCGTCGTAGGCGAAGACGATGCCCCGCTTGCCCACGGCTTCCACGGCGGTCCAGACGACCTCGAGCACCGCCTTCAGCCCGTCGGCTGCAAGGCCCGGGGTGGACGCTCCGATCTGGCAAAGCGCATGATAGTCGAGGCTGGGCGGTTCGGCGGCCGGATCGGGCACGAACCCGGTTGCCTTCGGTTGGCCTGTGGCGATCAGCGAGGTCACTACGGACAGGTCGGTGATCAGCCGGTTCGCCAGGCTTGTCTCGCTGACGCTGGTGGCCTCCGACATGTCCGTGCCGACCCAGAACCAGTCCCTCTCGATGGCGATGGGCTTGAGGGTGTCGAGGAGGACCGTCTTGCCGATCCCCCGCAGCCCGGTGATGACCAGGTTCTTGAAGACGACGTCCTGGTCGAGGAGCTGCTGGAACTCCTGCTTCTCCGTTTCGCGTCCGGCGAGATACGGGGGCATGTGGCCGGCGCCGGGTCGGAAGGGGTTCTGGAACTGTCTAGAGTAGGAGTTCGCGGTGTCAGTCACCTCGCCGTTCCTTTGCTGTGTGGGCTGGGGCCGAGTCGCGTACCGCCACGGCCGGAATCGCGAACCCGTGCGTGCCGGCTGAATTCACGAACTATTATTGCACTTACTAAATTCCATTCCGGATTCGATTCTCCATTCGCTTGGGCATTTCAATCGAATTCACAAACTGTTATTGCAATGACTCAATATGATTCCGGGGCGGAACGGTCACGACGGCGGTAGCTTCTCCCACATCGAACCTGCTCCCCTGCCGATCAGCCGGATTCGCCCCTCGTCTCTCATCTCAGCGATGGCTCGATTGATCGTCACCCGACTAATTCCGGGCATGGCCTGCTCGATATCGCGAACCCGGAACACCGGCGGCAGGCGCTCTATGGCGTCTCTGATCATCTCCCGTTTCGCTCCACGTTGAGACGTCAACGTCCCCACGCGAGACTCGAAGTCCTGATAGGCCATGTGCAGCACGACTCCCAAGAGGTACTCCCACCACGGGAGCAGGGAATGCGTCCCCTCGTGCCAACCTTGAGACGACGCATGGAGAGCCCCGTAGTAGCCCTCTCGGGTCCGCTCGACGACGTGCTCGAGACTGATGTATCGGCCAACGCAGAAGTCACCGTGATAGAGAAGAAGGGTGGTCAGCAACCGGGAGAGTCGACCGTTCCCATCAAGGAAGGGGTGGATGCACAGGAAGTCAAGGATGTAGGCGGCGATGATAAAGAGTGGCTCGATGTCTCGCGCTTCCCATCGCTCGCCAAAGCGGTCGTGGAGCTGTTCCATCGCAGTGGCAGTGCGCCACGCCGGTACCGGCCGGAAACGTACGACGACCGTTCCATCGGGTCGTTTCTCGGTGATCTGGTTGTCGGTCACCTTGTAACTTCCACCACTCCCGACGGTGAACTGGAAGAGATCCCGGTGCAACTGGCGCACTAGATTGGCGCTCAGGGGCATGTGGTCGTGGCTTACGTGAATGGTGGTCAACACGTCTCGATATCCCGCGATCTCCTGCTCCGAGCGGTTGGTCGGGGCTACCTTCTCCTCCACCAACGCACGGATGCGAGAAGGAGACGCGGTCGCACCCTCCAGGCGGTTCGACGACTCCGTGCTCTGGATGACTGCGCTCTCCCGCAGCGCCTCGAGGACCTGGGGTGTCTGTTGAAGATAGAGGGCTTCCTTTCCCTTGTATTCACCGAGCAGTCGGATGACCTGAACGAGCCGGGGTGACACCGGTTGGGCCTCAAGAAACCCGGGCGTGAACGAGCCGGCCGAATCCACCGGTGGCTCAGGAGCCGTTCTCTGAATCTCGTCAATCATGATCATCACTTTCCTGAAACGTTATCAATTGGAGATTTCGTGATCATTATAATACGAATGATGATTATGTTTCGGCGGACAATTGCCCACTGGTTTTCGCCACCGATAGTGCGGCGAATATACTCATCACGGTTTGATAACGTTATCATTCCGCTCATCCATGATGACGTTTATGGGAATTAGCCTCTGAGGGGAAGTGTCTCTCGTCCCTGTGGTGGCTGCGTTTCATCCCGTGCTTGCGCTCCTCTTGTTCGCGGGCGGGAAACTGATCGTACAGCAAGGCAGCGGAACTCAGGTGTAACATGGTTACGGAGATTTGACACCACACGACCGTTCGGGTGCCCCTCGTCGATTCGGCGTCACTCGACGAGGGCGGTGAGGTGCGACTTACCAAGGGGGAGGGTCTTGGGCTGCAACTACTCGATCGTGGCGCATATGGGCCATGGACGGCGCCGCCTTGACCTCTCCGATTCCGGCCGATCCTTGCTGGATAACGCGAGGTCAAGTGCCCCATGACGCACTCCCGCCCTCAGGACCGGAAGACTCGTCCCCAGGATGTGCGCTTCCTTGCGGCCCGCCTCGCGCACGTCCCGCTGCCCGACGTCTTCCGCCTCGTTATGCGGGGGTATCGCTGGCCGCGCACGAAACCGCTTGCACCCGCGCTGGTCGCCGTTCTCGAGCGGCGGGCGGCGGAGGCGCCCGGTGGTGTCTGGCGCCGCCGCCTTTTCTGGCTCCTCGGTGAGACCCTCTTCTCCCTTGACGACGCGGTCGAGCAGGCGGCGGAAGCGTACACGCAGGCGCTCGAGTCTCCCGGGCCGCGCAGTGCCGCCTTCGACATCGCCTGCCTGCGGAACCGCGCCGTGTGTTGGTCCCGCGCGCGTTCTCCCGAGAAAGCGCAGCAGGACCAATCCCGGATGCACACCCTCCTCGATCAGGCGGTCGGACCGAAGTTTCGGGCCTCCTACCTCTACCACCTGGGCGAGAAGCAGTCCGTCGACTACGGCATCCTCGACCTCGCCTACGAGAACTACACGCGCGCCCTCCACGTCTTCGAGCGCTTGGGGGACCTAGACCAAGTGGCGGAGTGCCTGTGCAGCCAGGGACTCTGCCTCTTCTACAGCTGGGATAGCGAGCAGGCGCTCGGACCCTTGCTGGCGGCCCGGAGGCTGTGGCAGCGGATCGGAGAAGAATCGAAGGTCTCCCGAGTCGATCGGGATCTCATCATGGTGTTTGCCTTTCGGCGGGAACCGCGGCGCATGTTGGGCGCCGCCACCCGCACCTATTCTGCCGAGACCAAGAGCGAGAGTTCAAGGTACTTCCTCGCCCACGCCCTATGGGGCCGCGTCGAAGCTCTGCACGCCCTGGACCGTCGAGACGACCGGAACGAATCAGCGCGGCGGGCCATTTGGCTGCGTGAATCGGACACCGGCCCTGTGGGGGGTGCGGACCGCCACGAGGAGGCCCTCGAGTGGCGCGTCCAGCTCCTCTGGTGGCTGCTCACGGACGGTGATATCGCCGGCGCCCGTGAGATCGCCCTCCTTGTGCTCCCCGACCTCCCGCGACTCGACGCGTGCCCACCCCAGGTGGCGGTCAACATCACGCGTGTCTTCGGCCGGATGCGAGAGATCTTCTGCCGGGAGGACCTCGCCTTCACGGTCCGCGAGATGTCGCGACCGACCGATCAGGCGGTGTCGCGCGAGGCCCGTTGGCTCCGCCCGAATCATCCGTTGATCGGCTTCTACCTCGGGCAGGGGATGCTTGGGAACTAGCACGGGGGCGGGCGGCACCGGGGCGCGAAGTCGGGCCCCTCACTCATTCTGTGGGCGTGCAGGGGTTGCTGGATGCGCTTCGGCCTTGACTGCGCGCCCTTCGAGACCTAGAGTCGAGCGGCCCGAGCACCAACGTGAGAGAGGACCCACTACGCAGGATGCACCACAGCCGCGCGCCTTCTCCGAACTCCCGTCCGACGACATCATCGTCTCGGACGACTACGAGAGGATCCTCAGGCTCCTTGAAGCGGGGACGCCGGTCGTCTTCGTGACCGGCAATGCCGGCACGGGCAAGACGACCCTCATACGCTACCTGCGCCGCACCCTGAACAAGCGCATGGTCGTGGTGGCCCCGACCGGCGTGGCGGCGCTCAACATCGACGGGGTCACCATTCACTCCTTCTTCCGGCTCCCTCCCAAGATCCATGAAGAGCGCGACATACACCGGCTCGCCGACCGGCATCTGTATCAAGCGCTCGACCTGCTCGTCATCGATGAGATCTCCATGGTCCGCTGCGACCTACTCGACAGCATCGACCTCTTTCTCAGGAAGAACCGCTCCAATCAGGCCCCGTTCGGGGGAGTGCAGGTGCTTCTCGTGGGCGACCTGTTCCAGCTCTCACCGGTCGTGCCCGCGAACGAAGCGCCCGTGTTGGCGGCACGGGGATACGACAGCCCCTACTTCTTCAGCTCGTTCAGCCTCGAGCACACTGACATGGCCTGTGTCGAACTCACGACGTTCTATCGGCAGAGCGACCCGGGCTTCATCGCCCTGCTCAACAACATCCGCATGGACGAGAACACCGAAGCCGCAGTGGACGAGATCAACCAGAGATGCGTGGACGACGCCGACGTAGAGCAGGACGTGATGCTGACGGCTACGAACCGGGTGGCCGAGCACATCAACGCCGCCAGGCTGGAAGCACTCGGAGGCACTGAGCACACACTGGTAGGCACACTGAAGGGGAAGTTCTCGCTGGGACGGGACCGGCTGCCGTCTCCCGAGACTCTCACGTTGAGACGGTCCGCCCGGGTCATGTTCACCAAGAACGACGAAGAGAGACGCTGGGTCAACGGGAGCATCGGCACCGTACGGGACATCTGCGACGACTGTGTCCGGGTGGAGATCTGGGGCGACACCGGCGGCCGCGTCCATGACGTCATGCCGGTGACCTGGCAGGCCTACGCGTACTCCTACGACGCGTTGCAGGGCACCATCGTCGGGGAAGTCACCGGCGAGTATACGCAGTTCCCGCTCATGCTCGCCTGGGCATGCACCATCCACAAGAGCCAGGGCAAGACGCTGGAGAGCGTGCTCGTGGATCTGGGCGGCGGGGCTTTTGCCTCGGGACAGGCCTACGTCGCGTTGAGTCGCTGCCGGGATATCGATGGGATCCGGCTGGCGCGGCCGCTACGGCCGACGGACATCCGCTGCGACGAGGTCGTCAAGCGCTTCTACCTTCGCCGGGCTATTCCTCTTCCCGCCAGTGCCAGTCCCGGCCACCCTTGAACACGTTCGCGTTCATCTCGTTGCTCAGATGGAGCAGATCGGCCTTCGGGAAGCGTTCGGCCATCGCGTAGTAGAAGGCGGCTACGTCGTCGGTACGTGCGAGTTCCTCTTCGGTGGCCACCAGGTACTCGCGGGTGAAGTCGAGCGCACTCCTGTCGAACGGCATGCCCGGCTTCTGGTGGCCGGGGATGATCACCTCGGCGCCCATCCCTCCTATCGTGTCGATCTCGCGGATCCACTGCCCCCGCTCTTCGGCCGTAACCTCGCAGGTGAAGGGATGGGCCTGATTGAAGAGCACGTCACTGGCGTAGAGGGTCTTGATCGACGGCATCCACACCATGGTGTTGAATCTCATGTCGCCCATGACCTGCGGCAAGATCTCGAGACGGTGGCCTTCCAGCTCCAGATGATTTGTCTCCAGGGGCTCCACGTTCACGGTCTTTCTGCAGACGTTGTGGGCCCCGATCACCGCTTCCCAGATCTCGGCCTTTCCGAAGAACTGCCGGTTGATCAAGTCCGCATCGGCGGGCATAGCCACCACCCGAGCCAGAGGGAACGCCTCCGCGATAGTTCCGGCTCCGAAGTAGTGATCGGGATGCGCGTGTGTGAGGTAGATCGTCTTAAGGTGCTTGCCCGTCTCGAGTATCTCCGCGATGACACGATGGGCGTTTGACAAGGTCCACTGTGCGTCGAGCAGAACGGCGTCGGTGGTCCCCGTGACGATGACCGAGGCGACTTCGAACCCCGGCTCGTCGCAGAAGACGACCTTGGTCGCCAGTGAGTCGGTCCCGCCGCCGTTCAGTCTGATCTCCATGGATCTCTTCTCCAATAGTCGTCTGGTGGCCTGCGAGGCCGGTGCCTGAAGGCCCACTCATTCTACCTCGCACGCACCGCGTGCATGCGGCTCTCCCCGTTGGCACCCGTCTCCGCCGCGGTTTCGCGAGAGGGGCTCAACGCCGCAGGGCCCGCACCATCGCCAGGGGCGAACGCATGGTGGCCCGCACCGCCGAAGGCTCGTGGCCGCAGTGGGCCATACAACCCGCGCACCGGGGGTCGAGACCGCGACCGTACCGGCTCCAGTCGGTGGTCTCGATGAGTTCGTCGTAGCTCTCCGCGTAACCGTCGGCAAGCAGGTAGCACGGTCGTTGCCAACCCAGCACGGAGAAGCTGGGTATTGCCCAGGGCATGCAGGGCAGATCGAGCCGGCCCTCGAGGAAGTCGAGGAACACGGGGGAGTGGTTGAGGGGCCACCGTCTTCTCTGACCCCGAGAGAAGACCTCGCTGAAGAGACGTCGTGTGGCTGCATCGGCGAGAAAGCGGTCCTGGTCGGCGGCGGCCGTCTGGGCGAAAGCCGGTGAGACCATCACCGCGTCGACCTTAAGCTCGAAAGTCAAGAAGTCGAGCAGGGCGATGACGTCTTCGGGGGAGTCGTCGGTGAAAAAAGTGGAGTTGGTGTTGACCCGGAACCCGCGGGCCTTGGCTTCGCGGATGGCGGCCACGATCTCGTGGAATGCACCCGGCCGCGCGACCGAACGGTCGTGCCGAGCCTCCAATCCATCCACGTGGAACACCCACGACAGGTAGGGTGAAGGACGGAACTCGCCCAACCGTTCCCGGGCCAGAAGTCCGTTCGTGCACAGGTAGACGAAGAGTCGTTCGTGGATGAAGGTCTCGACCATCGTGTCGATCTCGCGGTGCAGGAGAGGCTCTCCTCCGGCGATAGAGACCATGGGCGCTCCGCACTCTTGCATGCCGGTCAGGGCCTGGTCCACGGTCATACGACGGGCCAGCACCTCCGGGGGGTGATAGGTCTTGCCGCAGCCGGGGCACCGCTGATTGCAGGCGAAGAGCGGCTCGAGTTCAACGATCAAGGGGAACTTCTCGCGGCCAAGCGCAGTCTGGCGGACGAGGTGGTGGGCCAGGCGTGCACTCTGTCTGAGGGGGATACCCATCAGACGGCGGCGGGAAAGTTGGGCTCGTCGGCGCCCGTGCGGAGCTCGCGGACCTCCAGGGGGCCGAGCGATCCGAGGAAGGCCAGCATGCGCTCTATCAGCACCTCGGGAGCGGAGGCTCCCGCGGTCAGGCCGAGTGTGCGGACCCCGGCCAGCCGCGCCAGATCGATATCGGACTCGTCATCCACCAGGGCCGCGGGGGTGCCCATGCGCTCGGCTTCCTCCATAAGGCGCTTGGAGTTGGACGAGTTGGCCGACCCGATCACCAGGAACCAGTCGCAGCCGGGCGCCACCCGCCGGACCGCCGCCTGCCGGTTGCGCGAGGCGTAGCAGACATCAGTCGCCTGGGCGGTGGTCTGGGGAACTGTCAGGTGGGGGAAGCGTTCGCGCAGGCCGGCGACGAGTGCCTCCACCTCGTGCGGCACCAGGGTGGTCTGGGTGAGTGTGGCAATGGGTGCGTCGGTGGGGGGATGCGGCCCCAAGGCATGAGGATCTTCCCCCGCGAGTCGATCGATGTCCCCCTGGTCCTCGACCACCACGATTCTGTCGGGAGCTTCGCCCACGACCCCTTCGGTTTCGTCGTGTCCCTTCTTCCCGATGAACACAACGAGGTGTCCCTGATCAACCAGCATCCGGGCCCTCTTGTGCAGGCGCGCGACCAGGGGACAGGTGGCGTCTATGATCCTCAGACCACGAACGCGGGCGTCGGCGCGTACGGCCGGGCTCACGCCGTGAGCTGCGAGGATCACCGTTCGTCCTGGAGGGACCTCGCTCAACTCGCGGACGAACACCACGCCCCGGTCGCGGAATGAGTCGACCACGTGTTTGTTGTGAACGATCTCGCGTCTCACGTAGAGCGGGGGGGCGGACTCCGCGAGCGCCTGCTCCGTGATGTCGATCGCCCGGCACACCCCGGCGCAGAACGAGCGGGGCGCGGCGATCAGGACGGTACGGGGTCCAACAGCCGCCGCCCAGTCTTCGAGACAGCCACCGATCCGGGTCAGGCCCTTGAGACCTTTGAGTCCCGAGGCCACCAGGCCCGCGGGTCGGAACCCAGAGCCGGGCGAGTCGCTCACTATGCGGACCACCGCGGTTCTGTGGCCATCGGCTCCCGGGACGCCCTCCGGCCGCCCGCCTGCGGCGACCGTGGCCTCTGCGGCGCCTTGGTCTGCGGCGCCATGTCTCGCCTGGACACCCGAAACCAGCCAGAACGACTCCATGTCCACGGCCAAGGCGCCGTCTCTCGCGAGTTCGGTCCGTTCGGGGCCCCGCACGACGTGGTCGGTCGAGATTATGGGTCCCACATGTACCGTGAGGCCGGCCCGCCGGAGGCTATGGCTCACCGCCGCCGCTGAAGGCAGCGATACGAGGCCCGTCGGCCCCCTGACCTCGCTCGCCACGACGACGCTTCCCGGTTCCACCCCGTCGCGCAGAGAGCCGCAGAAGCCGGCGACCGCGACCGGGCCGTCGGCGGTGCCGTCGGGGGCGCGGAAGGCCTGCGCGGCATGCGGCCCCATGCCGGTGACGACCACTCGGCGGGCGCCGCCGGAGCGCCGGAGCGCCGAAGCTTCCACCCGCAGGGGAGCGAGTACCAGCAGCCCACCGTCGTCGCGGGCGCGCCCGGTCACGACGGCCGACCGACGGGACGCCACCCACGCCTCACGACGAACCCCCGACCCATCGGCCGAGAGCCATCAGCGGGAAGACCATGCGGTACAGGTGGTAGTTGATGTAGAAGTCGCCGGGGAAGCCGGTTGCGGTGAAGTGAGGCTCGTCCCAGGTGCCGTCGGCCTGCTGGGTCTCGACGAGGAAGCGGACACCGCGCTCGGCGGCCTCCCCCCGATCTCCGGCGGCTATCAACGCGATCAGTGCCCAGGCCGTCTGCGACGGAGTGGAATCGCCGCGACCTCTCCAGCTGTCGTCGCGGTACGACCGCAGGTCTTCGCCCCACCCGCCGTCGGCGTTCTGGTGGTCGGTGAGCCACTCGAGCGCCTTCAGGATCGGGGGTGCCTGCGGCGGCACGCCCGCTTTAACGAGTGCCGGTATCACGCAACCCGTTCCGTATATGTAGTTGGCTCCCCAGCGGCCGAACCAGGATCCGTCGTCCTCCTGCGCACGCAGGAGCCATTGGAGCCCCCGGTTCATCACCTCGCGGTGGGCGCCCGGGGTTTCGGCGAGCATCTCCACCACGTGGGCGGTCACGTCGGCGCTGGCGGGATCAATCACCGCTCCGAAGTCGCAGAAGGGCAGGGCTGCGCACAGCGTACGCGTGTTGTCGGCGTCGAAAGCCCCCCATCCGCCGTCTCGGCTACGCATGCCCACCACCCACTCCACGCCTCTGCCGACCGCACCTGAATGGGCTGCCGAGTCGGGTGCCGACGCGGCCCGTTGGCGCTCGATGCCCGAGTGGGTCGCCGTACTGCCCTTGTGTGGCCCGACCAACCGGCGCAGGGACATTGCCACGATGGCGGTGTCGTCTATGTCGGGGTACGTATCGTTGGCGAACTCGAAGGCCCAGCCTCCCGGACGCAGATGCGGCCGGCGCACCGCCCAGTCGCCTGTGGTTGTGATCTCCTCTTGCACCAGCCACTGCCCCGCCTGAACGAGTGCCGGGTGGTCGGGGGCGAGTCCCGTGTCGGTCAACGCCAAGACGGCGAGGGCGGTGTCCCACACCGGAGATTGGCAGGCCTCCAGGCGACGCATCCCATCCTTCTCGATCATGAAACCATCCAGGCCGCGGATCCCGGCCGCCATCACGGGATGGTCGTTCGCATAGCCCTCGAGGTGTAGGGCCAGGAGGGAGTACACCCAAGGAGGTTGGATGCCACCCCAGCTGCCGTCTGCCTCCTGGCGGGCGACTACCCACGAGACCGCCCGATCCAGCGCGAGTCGCCGAAGGGGCTTCACCGGGAGCTTCTCGATATACCGCAGCGCCGCGTCCAAGAGGGTGAGACGACCGGAGACCGAACGCAGATGGATCGGAGGCTTCACCGTCCGGTGCATGCGGAGTTCGTCGATTCCGAACGACAGGGGACGGACGGGCCGATGCGACGTTACGATAGACAGAGCCACGATGGTCTGGCGCGCCCAGCAGGCGAAGTCGTAGGGATTGAACGGGAACCACGAGGGAAGCAGGTTGAGTTCGGCCGGGACCGCCGGGGTGTCGTCCCAGGACCAGAGTCCGAAGAGGGCCAGCCATATGTGCGTGAAGACCCGGGTCTTCTCAACGCCGCCCAGATCGCGGATCAGTCCGGCGGCGCGGAGCATGTGGTCGGCTTCAGCAGGGTCACCTGCCAGACGCAGAGCGATGTAGGCTTCCACGCTCGTGGAGAGATCGGGGGGGCCGTTGTAGAATGTAGCCCAGCTGCCGTCCTCGCGCTGTTTCGAACGGATCCAGGCGGCCGAGCCCGCGGTCTCGTCGTCGCGGCGGATGCCGATGAACTCCCGGAAGAACAGGTCTTCCGCGTCCATGGTGACGTTGGTCTCGAGTTCGCCTTTCCACCAGCCGGCAGGATCCTGGAGCACCAGGAGCGCGTCGCGACCGCGGGCGGCGGCCTGTCGGGCCCGGCCGCCGAGGTCGGTGGAAGTCGGTCCGGGCCTGTCGGCGTATCTAGCGGTCACGGGATCCCAGGAATCTCGCCAGGTCGGCGAATACGTCGCGTGCGGTCGGCACGATCGGAAGCCCATCCAGGATGACGAGGGCCTCGCGAAGATGATCGGCCGCGTACGTCTCGGTGCGTCTGCGCCCGCCGCTCGACTCGATAAGCTGCACCGCCCGATCGAGTTCGCTCTCGGACGGTCCACGACGGCGGAAGTCGGCCAGGAGGGCGGCGAGTTCGTCACGGCCGGGCCCACCGTCTTCGAGGGCGCCACAGATAGGCAGGCTCTTCTTGCTCTGCCTGAGATCGCTCGACGTGGGCTTCCCCGTGATCTGCGGGCTACCCCAGATACCCAGGAGGTCGTCGATGGCCTGGAAGGCCAGCCCGACGTGCCTCCCGAACTCGGCCAGCCCGTCGACGACTGCGGAGGGTGCTCCGGCCAAGATCGCGCCTATGCAGGCGGCGCAGGAGAGGAGGGCTCCCGTCTTGTGCTCCTCCATCGCTACACACTCGTCCCAGGTGGCGCAAGGCCGCTCTTCGAAAGCGAGATCCTCCACCTGCCCGGCGATCATGCCCATGGTGTCGTCGTAGAGCCGGCGCAAGGCTTCCTGGGCGGCCGGCTCCGGCCGCCGCCGCAGCACGTCGAGCGCAAGCACCATCACCGCATCGCCGGAGATGATGCCCGCGGGCACACCGTAGAGGGCCCACACCGTGGTCCGGTGCCGCCGCTCGCGATCCTGATCCATGATGTCGTCGTGGAGTAGCGAGAAGTTGTGCACCAACTCGATCGCCACCGCGCCGGGTACCGCCACCGAGGCGTCGGCTCCTACGGCCTCCGCCGACAGCACCGCGAACGCGGGGCGCACGGCCTTGCCTCCTCTGGTGTCGGGGTTGCCCGACGCGTCGATCCAGCCGATGTGGTACTGGACCATGTGCCGGATGCCCGGGTGTAAGGTGTCGACGGCCTCTCGCAGGCTCGGGTGCACGAGCGTCTTCGCCCGTTCGAGGATGAGGGGTGATCCCGCAGGTCGATTCATGGCCGCCATCACGAGCGCCGCCCTCCTGTCACGCTGTCAACGCTTCCGCGGCCGCTCTGCCACTCAGAACGGCGCCCTCCATTGTGGCGGGCCAACCCGTATCTGTCCATGCCCCGGCGATGAAGATTCCCGGGATGGGCGCCCGGCTCCCCACCCGGAGAGCGTCGCTGCCGGGCACTGCGCGGAACGTGGCCCGAGGGGAGCGGGTGACGTGGGCCTCAAGCAGCTCTGCTTCCCTCGCCTCCGGTAGCATCCGTCGTAGGTCGCGTGTGACCCGGTTCACCAAGGATGCGGATGCTACGCGCATGCAGTCGTCGGCCGCGGACAGCGACACCACCAGATACCGTCCCGCCTCCAAGCCTCTCATGGCCGAGCGATCGAACACCCACTGCGTGGTCGTGTCCAGGCATGCGGCTACGGCGAAGGGCATTGCCGGACGGTCGTAGAGCAGGTGTAGGTTAACGATGGGCGAGACGCTCAGGGTGCGCAGGTCTTCAGCGAACTCTTTCGGGGCCTTGGGCAGCAGGCCTGGGACCTGATGATGGGGCACGGCCAGAATGACGGCGCCCGCCGTGAGCGTGCTGCCGTTCTCCAGCACCACGCGTACCGAACCGTCGGGTTGGCCGTCGACCGTCGCGACGCCGGTCCTAAGGCGGAGGTTGACGCCGGCGGTGGCCAGTGCCGCGCCGGCCAGGTCGTCGTGCAGGCGCGACAAGTGGACCGTCGCCCAGCCCATGTCCGCGGCCGCGGAATCGTGTAGCAGGCCCATCTGGAAGGTGCGGGCGGCCGCGAGCAACGAGGCCTCCGCGGCCCGAATGTTGAGCGTGGGGAGTGAGATGAGGTCCCACAGGCGTTCGATCGCGCAGTCCGACTGCCTCTGTTCGCGCAGCCAGGAGGAGAAGTCTCGTTCGTCGAGAGAATGGTCGTGAGGGTCGAGGCGGCGTAGGGCCAACGCCGCTGTGCCCACGCGGAGTCGCTCAAGAGGAGACAGGTGCCCGTAGCGGGCGATCGCCGCCGCCAAGTGCAGCGGCGCAGGCCACGTGTCCCGCCGGATCCATGCCGCCGGCACGCCTGGTCGCATGACCGGGATCTCGAGGCGGTCTTGCAGGCGAAGGTACTGCGTCCCTCCGATCCGTTCGATGAGCGAGCGGTAGGCCGAACAGCAGCGCAGAAAGACGTGCTGGCCGTAGTCTTGCCACTGACCCCGTCGCATGAACGACGATGCCGCTCCACCCAGATGAGGTCGTTTCTCAAGCAGCACCACCCGGGCGCCGCCGTCGGCGGTGGAGAGGGAGGCGGCTATGCCGGAGAGTCCGCCCCCGACCACGACCACATCGGGCGCAAGGGAGTGGGGCGCATTCATGCGCGAATCACGGCCTCGCCGCGGCTGGGCTCCAAACGGTCTGTCACGTAGGCAGGCCCGCCAGCGCCCTGGACGCAAGCCGCGCCTTTTCCCATGTGGAGAGCGAGACGCGGCCCAGCAGCGGCAGCTCGGGTTCGGCTTCGATCCGGTCGAGCAGGCGGCGGTAGATACCCGCCATCGTGGCTACGCACGCGCGGCTCCGGTGGTCGAGGAGAGGGAGCAGGGTGAGGCCCTGTTCGTACCATGAGCGGGCGCGGCGGGCTTCGTACGACACCAGAAGGGCCAGCTTGTCCCGGTTCCCCGTCAGATCTTTGCGGCACCCGAAGCCCACGATGTCCTCGTGGGGAAGGTAGACTCGACCCATCTCCTCGCGGTCCTCCACGATGTCCCGCAGGATGTTGGTGATCTGTAGGGCTATCCCCAAGGCGTCGGCCAACGGCGCCGCGGTCGCCATGTCCCGGACCCCGAATATCGAGACCGACAGCCTGCCTATACTGCCGGCGACGAGCCGACAGTAGTGCACGAGTTCGTCGTAGGTCTGGATGGTCGCGCGCCTGCAGTCCAGTTCGCAGCCGTCGATCAGCTCGTCGAATGCGCCGAGCGGCAGCGGGTACCGCAGGGTGACCTCACGTAGAGCGCACAGAACCGGGTCGCCGCCGGGATCGCCGCTGTGTGCCGGGAGGGACAGCGTCTTGACCTGCCCCCGGATGCGTTCCAGCTCCTCGAGCTTGTTCTGGGGCGGCAGCGGGCCGTCTCCGACGTCATCGATGCGGCGGGCAAGGGCGTAGACGGCCGAGAGTGCCTGCCGCTTCGGCCTCGGCAGCAGCCGGATGCCGTAAGCGAAGTTCTTGGCCTGCTCTCCGGTAATCCGTTCGCACTGCCTAAACGCCTCTTCGGTGTTCATGGTGTCGCTCCTCCGGCGCTTTGCCTTCGTGCCTCTGCCACTATACCGAGCGCCCGCACGAATACGCGGCGCTTAGTCGGATGGGTCCGGTGATGTGCGACGTTGTAGTCCACCTCCTGGATCGCGTCCAGCGCGGCCGCCCCACCGCCGGCGAATCCGGCGATGGCCCACCGCATCCGTCCCCGGAGCGAACCGGCCAGGGGCGCTCCGGCGGCCAGTAGGTTTCGTGCGCGCTCCACCTCGAAGGTCATCAGGCGGATGAACTGCGGCGTGGTCGCGCCCTTTATGATCTGCGTCTCTTGGACCTTGAAGCGGGCGAGGTCCTCCCCGGGCAGGTAGATGCGGTCGCGCGCGGCGTCTTCCGCGACGTCCTGCCAATGCTCCGTCAGCTGGAGCCCCGTACATACGTCGTCGGACCACGCCGCCCTGGTGGGGGTGAAGGTTCCCGTCACCATGAGGACCAAGCGCCCGACCGGCTCTGCGGATAGGCGGCAGTATGCGCGCAGGTCGGCGAACGTGGCGTAGCGGTTGACGCTCTGATCCACCCGGTTGGCTTCGATGAGTGCCAGGAAGGGCTCTCGGGGTAGCCGGCATGCGTGGATCGTCGCGGATAACCTCACGAGTAGGGGATGGCGCGCGGTTCCAACGAACGCCCGGTCCAGCTCCGCTTCGAGGTGGTCGAGGTGCTTCAGTCGGTCCCCCGCAGCCTCGTCGCCCAGGTCATCGGCCAGGCGGGCGAACCCGTAGATCGCCAGAAGATGGCGACGTGTCGCTCGGGGCAGGAACCACGACGCTACGGGGAAGTTTTCCCGATCGGCCTTGCCCAAGAGGTCGGCGGTGCTGAGTCCTCCAAAGGACGCATCGACCGCCGGTTCCCGACCCGCGGAGTGTATCTGAGGCACTTCCCCCACCTTGCTCCGGATGCTTCTCTTACGTCACAAAGACGTTCCGCATGCCTCCCTGCGTCACCAGGCGTCACTATAGTAGTAGGGCGTTCGAGCCCGGGTCAAGGGCGGCATCCATCCAGGGCGTCGGGTCGCGTGCCCCCCTGACACCTACGCCGTAAGGCCGCCCTGTGGTTGCTCTTAGGCCGCCGCGAGGGTGGGTATAACTATCTTATGTACATAGTGTGCGAGAACTAACGTGCGGGAGGTGACGAAATGGAACGTTCAAGACCTGGCGAGTTCAACTGGATCGACTTGTCTGCACGGGACTTCGACGGGCAGTCCGCATTCTATGTGGCCCTCTTTGGATGGGGCTACACCGATATCGTGCCGCCGGTCGCCGAGCTCGAGGCGCAGGGCATTCCCTCCGCGGAGGGAATGACGTATCGGATGTTCAACGTCGGCGGGCACAACGTGGCCGGCATGTCACAGCTGTCTCCAGACCTGATCGCCCAGGGCATGCCCAGCGCATGGAACACGTACGTGGCCACCGACGACGTCGATGCCACGGCGGCCAAAGCGGTCGATCTCGGCGGCACCGTGGTCATGCCGCCCATGGACGTGACCGGTTCCGGTCGGATGGCCGGCATCCAAGATCCGACGGGCGCCTACATCTTCCTGTGGAAGCCCCTGCGCCCTGACGAAACCATCGAGTATATGCAACCTGGGACGTTCTCCTGGGCCGACCTGACCACGCGCGATCCCGAAAGCGCCGCGGCCTTCTATACCAAGCTCCTGGGCTGGCACGTCGAGCCGGAAGAAGCGTCACCGATGCCGTACTGGACGGTGAGTGTGGACGGCGAAGGCGAGGGCGGCATCATGTCGATGCCCGATCTTCCCGCCGAAATCCCGTCGTTCTGGATGCCGTACTTCGGCACGACCGACATCGCGGCGAGTTTCGCGAAAGCCGTGGAGCTCGGCGCGACCGTCGTGCGGGAGCCGACGGAGATCGCCGGCATGCTGTGGTTCGCGGTCCTCTTCGACCCCGTGGGCGCCACGTTCGCCCTGCTGCAGCCCCTGGGGCCGCCCGGAGCGTAGCATCTGATGGAAGCGGGAAGGTACGGCCAAAGGATTGTGAGGCAGACCTGGAGCGATCCGAACACACACATCCAGCAACCCCTATAGACATCGGGATCGCGGCCCGGTCGGTGAACCGCAACCTGCCCTCGGCGGAGCTGACGGCGAGGGCACTGGCGGGCCGCGAGGGGATTCTTGCCGCGAATGGAGCCCTGGTCGTCCGTACCGGCGCCTGTACCGGGCGTTCGCCGCGGGACCGGTTCATCGTGGACGAAGCCCCCGCCACCGAGAGCATCGATTGGAATGAGATCAACCGGCCCTGCTCTCCCGCGCTGTTCGACGCGTTGCTGCAGAAGGCGAGGCGTTATCTCGAAGGACGGGACGTCTACGTGTTCGACGGCTACGTCGGGGCGGAGTGGACGTACCAGATGCCCATCCGCGTCGTAGGGAGCACTGCCTGGCACGCTCTTTTCGCCCAGACCCTCTTCATTCCTCCCGTGCCCGCCGATCTGCCTCATTTCGCGCCGGAACTCACCATCATGGCGTGTGGCGGTCTCCGGCTTGACCCGCAAACGGACGGTACGGCCGGCGAGGTGTTCATCGGCATCAGTCTCGCCCGCAAGATGGTGCTTATCGTGGGTTCGTCCTACGCCGGGGAGATAAAGAAGGCGGTCTTCACGGTGGTGAACTACCTGCTGCCCCAGCGGGGCGTGCTGACCATGCACTGCGCGGCAAACATGGGCCCGGAAGGTGATGTCGCCCTCTTCTTTGGCCTCTCGGGCACCGGCAAGACCACCCTCTCGGCCGCTCCCGGCCGCCGGTTGATCGGCGACGACGAGCACGGCTGGTCGGCACAGTGTGTCTTCAACCTCGAGGGTGGCTGCTACGCCAAGGTGATCGACCTGGACGCCGACGACGAACCCCAGATCTACGACGCCATCCGCTTTGGCTCCATACTCGAGAACGTGATCGTGGACCACCATACCCGGGCCATCGCGTACGACTCCTCTGAGATCACGGAGAACACGCGGGCAACGTACCCGATCGGGCACATCCCGGGGGCCGTCGTGCCCGGCATAGCCGGCCACCCCCATCACGTGTTCTTCCTCACCTGCGACGCCTTCGGGGTCCTGCCTCCGATCGCCCGACTCTCTCCCCCGGAAGCCGCGTACCATTTCCTATCCGGCTTCACGGCCAAGCTGGGGGGGACCGAGGTGGGGGTGACCGAGCCGCAGCCCACGTTCTCGGCCTGCTTCGGGGCTCCCTTCATGCCCCTGCCGCCCGCGCGGTATGCCAACCTGTTGGGAGAACGACTCCAGGCGCACTGCGTACAGTGCTGGCTCGTGAACACGGGCTGGACCGGAGGCCCCACCGGCATCGGCATGCGCATGCCGATCGAGACCACCCGCCGGCTGCTGTCCGCGGCTATCGAGGGACGATTCGAGAGTTTCGTCACTGAGCGCGACACCGGCTTCTCCCTGCGGACGCCCACCTCGTGCCCCGGAGTGGACGCCACGATCCTGTGGCCCCGCCGGACCTGGCCGGACCCCGGGGCCTACGATCGCCAGGCGCGCAGATTGGCGCAGATGTTCGCAGCCAACTTCGAGCAGTATCGGAACGACGTCGAACCCGCGGTGGCTGCGGCCGGGCCGACGGTCGCGCGGCCCTAGTCGCGGCACTTTCTCGGCCAGAGGCACGGCGCGGCCGCTGCCATCGACGCCATGGTTGGTATTGGGGCTGTTCTTGTCTAGACTGGTCTCCCGGAACCGAACCGATAGCGAGGCCCTGTGACCGATTACGCTGCGTTGCGCGCCGAAGAGCCGAGCGCGGCGACGCCAGGCGTCCCCTCGGAACACCGCGAGCGCGACATACGACGGGTTCTCTGGGCGGTGCTCGCTCTCAACGTGGCTGTGGCGATGGCCAAGCTGTTGTACGGACTTGCCAGCGGGTCGGTGGCTATGCAGGCCGACGGCGTCCATTCGTTGTTCGACGGCGCCTCGAACGTGGTCGGCCTCATCGGCATGTGGTTCGCGGCGCGACCCGCCGACTCGAGCCACCCCTACGGACATGCGAAGTTCGAGACCTTTACAGCTGCGACCATCGCCCTGATGCTCGTCATCGCCGCCTATACGGTGGGTCGCGGCGCCATCGATAGTCTCCAGGGTCAGGGCGATCCTCGTGTCACGTGGGCTTCGTTCGCCGTCATGATCGGAACCCTGGTCGTCAATCTGGGAGTAACCACCTGGGAGACACGCGCGGGCCACCGGCTGTGCAGCGAGGTACTCGTCGCCGATGCGCGTCACACGCTCAGCGACGTGCTCGTGAGTTCGGGCGTGATTCTGAGCCTGTTGTTGGTCCAGCTCGGATTCGAAAAAGCCGACGGCGTGGTGGCCCTCTGTGTGGCAGTCGCCATCGCCTACACAGCCCTCTCGATCCTGCGTAGTGTTGGACGTACGCTCGGCGACGCCGCGCGCCTGCCGGAGGCGGACATCGCCGCCACAGCCGCGTGTGTCGAAGGTGTGGTGGACTGCCACTCGGTGCGAACACGTGGGTCCGAGAACCGCGTGTTCGTCGATATGCATATCGAGGTGGCTGCCGATACTACGATCGAACGCGGCCACGAGATCGCCCACTCCGTCGAGGCGGAGTTGCGCGCTAAGTACAGCGAGATCGTCGACGTGGTCGTACACGTAGAGCCGGCAACTGCGGCGCCCGGAACCTGACCTCTGCTATTTGATGTCGTGGCGCACGGCTCTCCGTCACCCGCCGGACACGGGAAGGAACACGTAGAGTTGGTCGCCCTCGGCGAGCGGCGCCGTGCCGCGGGCCGGCCGGCCGTTGACGCACACGATCCACGGCAGCCCACTGTCGAGGTCCAGCCCCGCGAGCACGTCGGCCGGCGTGGCGTCCTCGGCGACTTCGAGGTCACCTTCCTGGGCCGCGCCGCAGTCGCGAAGCACCGCACACAAACTCACGTTCACGCGCACGACGGGACTACGCAAGCCCCAGCCGGCTCAGCGTCGCCGGAGTGGGGTTGCCGTCGGCGTCCCAGCCGCGCAGCGCGTAATACTCCTTCAGCATCTCAGGCAGATGACTGACCTGTCCCGCCCCGGGGCCGTCCGGCAATGCCTCCGCGAGTTCCCGCGGCGGCAGTGTGTCGTCTTTGCCCGTGAAGCCAGCCCGCACCAGGAACTGCCGCTCGGCGTTGAAGATGCGCTCGCCGGCTTCACACAGTTCCTCGATAGAGTAGTCGGCGCCGGTGGCCGGATTGAGGTATTCGAGGATGCCTACCGGCTGGATGCGGGCATCCTTGGTCACGAGTGCCCGGTGAGCGAAGAAGATACACAGACCCGCCGAGTCGATGATCGTGGACAAGGTCTGTGCCGCGATCGCGATTTCCGCCTTGCCTTCCACTTCTGCTGCGTCCACCAGGACCGGGGTGCCGAAGAGCTCCAGGTAGGCGGTGTCGCCTCGCATGTGCGAGGCTCCGATGGGAGAGGTAGCGTAGTTCACACCCATCCCCTGCAGGCGCCGAGGGATGTAGCCGGCCATCTCCTGTTTCCTCGCTACCATCGCCAGCTCCGGATGCCCGTACCGCTCCGCCAGCCGGTAGCTGCCCTCGGCCAGCAGGTCGCCGAACCCCTCGCGGTTGCCGGTCTTCTCGGTGAGTTCCACCAGGGCCTCACCGTCGCCCCAGTGTAGCGATCGTCCCACCTCGGCTTCGTCGAGGTGGCCCCGGTCCACCAGCTCCATCGCGCAGGCGAGGGTCCCGCCCATGGTGATGGTGTCGAACCCCAGCCGGTTGCAGGCGAAGTTCGCCTCTACGATGGGCGCCAGGTCGGCGATCAGGCAGTTGGACCCCATGGCGAACCAGGTCTCGTATTCGGGGCCCTCGCCGACGAGAGTCCCTTCCGGCTTTTCCAGTTTGCTGATGCGGGCGCAACCGATGGGGCAGCTGAAACAGGCCCCCCTCCGGATGAAGTATTTCTCGTGGAACTCCTTCTCGATGCCGCCTTCCCAGGGCTTGAACTTCGACTGTTGGAAGTTCTTGGTGGGCAGGTCGCCCATCTTCTCGCCGTGACCTGCTGCATACGTGGTGCCGTACAGGCTGAGACCCACGGGGGTCACCGCGGCGCCCTCCTTGTAGGTGTCGATCACGTCCTTGTGGAAGGCGGCGAAGCCTTCGGGATCGTGCAGGGGGACGTCCTTGCCCTCCGCCTTGATCACCACGGCCTTCAAGTTCTTCGAGCCCATCACCGCTCCCACGCCGGAGCGTCCGGCCGCGCGGTGCTTCTCGTTCATCACACTCGCAAAGCGGACGAGCCGTTCCCCGGCCGGTCCGATGCAGGCCACGCGGGCCTGTCGGTCGGTCTCGTCGAACAGGAGGTCGGTGGTCTCGATGGTGTCCTTGCCCCAGAGGTGGCCGGCAGGACGCAACTCCGCCTTGTCGGGGGTCAGGTAGAGATACACGGGCTCCGTCGCCCGCCCCTTGACGATGATGCCGTCATAGCCGGCCCGCTTCATCTCGGTGGGGAAGTGACCGCCGGAGTTCGACGTAGTGAGGGCGCCGGTGAGGGGGCTCTTGGTCATGATCATGTAGCGGGCGCCGGTAGCCGCACGAGTTCCAGTGAGGGGCCCCGTGAACATGCACATGATGTTCTCTGGGGACAGTGGGTCTACCGTGGGGTCCATCTCTTTGTTCAGGTAGTAGATCCCGAGACCGCGCCCGCCGAGGTAGTCGCGCGCTACCTTCGGGTCTAGGACCTCGTCGACGATCTCGCCGCTGGTCAAGTCGACACGCAGGATCTTGCCGGTCCAGCCGTTCATCATCTACCTCACCGTGACGGGTTGCTTGAGAAGTTATACACAAGCTTATCACCGGGGCCCCTGGGGCCGTTGGTAGATGTCAACTCTTCGCGTGCCCCTTTTTGTACCAGGCGACCGTGCATGGTCAAATGGCGGCCGGCGTGTGTCGACCGGGTGGCGACAGACGCCCGGCGACTGTATGTGCTTGACGGCCCTAATCGTTGCATATACACTGAACCCCATGGAGCCGCTGCCTTCCTCCACTGTCGCCACCATGGCCGCCGAGTGCCTGGCCGTACGCGTGCGGGTGTTGAGTCGAATCGTCACCTCTCTGTACGATGATGCGCTGCGTCCGCACGGGTTGAAGGTCACTCAGATGAACCTGCTGGTGGCGCTTACGTTGCTGGGGGAGAGCAGACCCTCTCTATTGTGCGACCTGCTGCACCTGGAACGCTCGACGTTCAGTCGGACTATTGAGCGCATGCGGCGCCAGGGGTGGGTGGCGACAGCACCCGACTCCGACGCGCGCGCCCACCTGGTGAGCGTGACCGAGGCCGGAAGGGTGTTGCTGGAGCGGGCCAAGCCGGCGTGGGACGCGGCGCAGGCACAGGCCGTGGCACTCCTGGGTGCGGACGGCGCGCGCGCAGTGGCGAGAGCCGGAGACAGTCTGATGGGCGTCCAGAAAGGATAGCAGCGACCATGACTCTTGAACGGCATCCTGATGTGGTCTGGTTCCGCGAAGGAGGCACACTCAAGCCGGCCGGGATCCCATCGGGAGCGGCGGACCGGCCCCGCCTGCGAGCGGCCGAACTGCGTGAACTGTGTCTGGCTGCCGGCGCCGACGACGTCGGGTTCGTCGCGCTCGAGAATCCGGCGGCGGCCGACCAGCATGCCGACATCCTGGACGTGCTTCCCGACACCGCCACCATCGTCAGCCTCGTGTTTCGGCTCAATCGCTACAGCCTGCGTTCTGTTCTCCATTCGACGGTCGATGTGGAGTTCCAGCAGGCCTCGGGCCATGCCAACCGCACGGGTCGGGCCGTTGTGTCCCGTCTGAGCAACCTCGGGGTGCGGGCGGTGAACATGCCTGCGGGCTTTCCCTTCGAGACGGAGCGCTGGCCGGGCAAGATGTGGCCCGTGGCCGAGAAACCGGTGGCCGAGGCTGCGGGCGTGGGCCGCATGGGGTGGCACCGTTGCATCATCCACCCGGAGTTCGGTAGTGCCGTTGTCCTGGCTACGGTACTGGTGGCCGCCGAACTGGACGGCTACGGAAGGCCTCTCGACGTCAATCCCTGCATCGAGTGCAAGCTGTGCGTCTCGGTATGCCCCACGGGCGCCATAGCGGCCGACGGACACTTCGATTTCGTCTCCTGCTACACGCACAACTACCGCGAGCGGCTGGGGGGGTTCCAGGATTGGGTGGAACGCCTCGTGGCCGGCGACGGCACGGCCGACTACCGGGCGCGTGTCAGCGACGCAGAGACGGTGTCGATGTGGCAGAACCTCTCGGTGGGCCCGCAAACCAAGTGCGACAAGTGCATGGCCGTGTGTCCCGCGGGGCGGGAGGTGATCGGGGAGTATCTGGGCGATGAGAAGGCCTATCGGGCCCGGGTGAGCGACCGCCTGCGCGACAAGTCCGAGACGGTCTACGTGGTGCCTGGTTCGGATGCTGAGGCGAGCGTGACCAACCGGTTCCCGGCGAAGACGGTCAAGCGCGTGGGCAACGGCCTGCGTCCGAACTCACCCCGCAACTTCCTGGGCGCACTGCCGCTGATCTTCCAGCGAGACCAGGCCGAGGGGCTCGACGCCACCTACCATTTCACCTTCACGGGCATGGAGCCCTGCCAGGGGACGGTGGTGATCAAGGACAAGACCATCACCGTCGGCGACGGCCTGGTGGGCACGGCCGACCTGCGGGTCACCGCCGACGGCGCCAGTTGGGTGGCGTTCCTGGCCAAGGAGAAGAGTCTGGCCGCGGTACTCCTCTCCCGCAGGTTGAAGCTCGGCGGCCCGCCGCGGCTGATGTCGGCGTTCGCGAGGTGCTTCCCCTCGTAGAGCCCGGGTCGCTACTGCCCGTCGAGCACGAATGTGCCGTCCCCCGCGAGCTTTACCGGGGTCTTGAAGTCCTCTTTGGAGAGCCGTCTCACGAGTGCCGCGGATGCGCCGTCAGGATCTACCTTCGGCACGCCGGGGTCTGCGATGCGCAGTGACAGCCACCGGCCGCCGAGTACTCGACCATCGCCGGCGACCCGGACGGTGAGCAGACCTGAGAGCGCGAGGGTCCCCTTTCGGCTGAAGTTCTTCCAGCCCGCGAAGTTGCCCAGGGAGTAGGCTACCAGTCGCCCGCGGTATTCCTCGAGGCCGCGCACCACATGTGGCCCCGAGCCGAGCACGAGGTCTGCCCCCGCGTCTATCACCGCGTGGGAGAAGGCCCGCGAGTCTCCGCGGAACTCACCGTAGGCGGTCTCGCCTCCCTTCGGGGTGTGGATCTTGTCGGCTCCCTCGGCACCGGCGTGCATCAGCACGACGACGATGTCGGCGTCCTCGTCCACACGTCTCACGAGGTTCTTGGCGGCTGCGAGGTCTCCGATGTTCGGGCTCCGTGAGTACGGCGAGAAGCCGACGAGAGCCACCCTGACCCCGTCCACTTCCTTGACGGCCACGTCGTCGACCAGCCCGGTGTAGTCGATGCCGTTCGACTCCAGGGCCTGTTTGGTTGCCTTGGCTCCCGCGGCGAAGTAGTCGTACGAGTGATTGTTGGCCATATTGACTACGTCGATGCCCGCCCAGGCCAGTGCCTTCGCGTTCCCCGGAGGAGCCTGGAAGGCGTAGCAGGCCGAGGCGTCGCGCCCGTCGCACTTGGAGGCCCCGCCTGTGCCGAAGGTGCCCTCCAGGTTGGCGACCATCACGTCGGGTTTGCCGGTGTACGTACGCGTGTGTTCGAAGAGCGCCCGACCGCCGTCGGGAGGGCTGCCGTATTGAGACCCGGGCGTCAGGTCGCCGACCCAGCCGATCTCGACCACGGTGTCGTCCTGTGCCGCCGCCCTCGCAGATCCGTCCGTGGCCGACGGGGAAGGGTCGGCGATCGTCGTACTCGTGGCGAGAACCGCGGTCTCGGCGGTCGGCACGCGATCGCCCCGGCCCGACCGCGCCAGCGCCACCGTGACCAGGCCGAGAGACACGATCACAACGGCCGTGACCGCGAGAGCACGCCGGCGACGCCTGCGGTGCACTGCCGCGGCCCGCCGCCGCGATAACCGCGCCCGCAGGTCGGCATCAGGTCGAGTGTCGTGTGTGGGGGTCACCCGTCTCATCCTATGGTTCAGATTCTCTCACGCCGGGGGGTAGCGGGCCTGCCGCATCCATACTATTCTGGCATGGCCGCGCTCGCTCGGGTGTGGAGCGGCGGCTGACGTGACCGCGAGGGAGGGAGCGCCGGTGGGCTGGTTGGGCGATGTGCTGCACGGCGGAGAGGTCACCGCAGACGAGGTTGCGCGGGTCCGCGACGTAGTGGTCTTTGAGCCTCCGGATCTACAGAGGAAGCTCATCCGATTCGGGATCCTCCTCGTACTTGCTTCGGCGATAGCGACCTTCGGTCTGCTCGGGGATTCTGTTGCCACGATCATCGGGGCCATGATCGTCGCCCCGCTCATGCTCCCGATCATGGGATTCGCGTACGGCATTGCCGTAGGAGACGGCAGGGCGATCGGGATGTCCCTGCTGGTCGGCGTTGCCGGGATCCTGGCGGCCATCGCGGTGGGTTTTGTGCTTGCGCAGGTGATGACCTCCTCCTTCGATCCCGAACAGGTGGATCAGATCATGGTCCGGACCTCCCCGAACTTGATAGACATGCTGGCCGCCCTTGCGACCGGGCTGGCGGGAGCCTTCGCCATAGGGCGTAAGGATGTCTCCGACACGCTGCCGGGGGTCGCTATTGCTATCTCGCTCGTGCCACCGTTGGCAAACGTGGGGATCTTGCTCTCCGTCGGCAGAGTGGACCTCGCGATGGGTAGTCTTCTCTTGTTCGTCACCAACTACCTGGCCATTGTTCTCACGGGATCGCTCGTATTCGGCCTCATGGGTTACCCACGGACCGCGTTCGTCGGTAGGTCGCGCCGCAGCAAGCGTGTGGCAGTGGCGCTGGTGGTCGTGATGTTCGTGGTCATCTTGGTCCCGCTGGGCGTGCAGAGCTACACGGTGTGGGTCGAGCGTACGGCGACCGCCGCCACTGAGGCGTGGCTCGAAGGCTCGGGCTACGCCCTCGTGTCGGTGGAGGTCGACAGCGCGAACTCGGCGCTCGACATCGTCATCTCGGGCTCGGGGACGATCCCCCCCACTGCTGAGTTGGAGAAGGCACTGTCAGGGAAGGTGTTCGGCCTTGACGTGCTCCTTCAGGCCGTCCCCTCGGAACGGTTCGAGCTGACGACTACGTGACAGTCCACAGCGAAGTTAACCCGACCAGGGCGGGTGGCGGCCACCATAGACGACCACGAGCGGATCGTCGACGCGATCCGCAAGGGTCTGGCGGAGGAGGCGGCAGACGCGATGCGGGCTTACCTGCAGCATGGTTTGTCCGAAGTGCTGGAAGTCATCGAGGCGATGTAGCGTGATGCGCACACACGACCTTGAGGTTGATCCTGGCGTCACCGTACGCGTGGTTGAGAAACGGGCGGCCGAGGATGGACCCGCGGTCCTGTTGGTTCATGGGCTCGGGGTCGGCGGCGGCTATTGGGATCTTCCCGCGGCCGGGTACAGCGTGATGGACTACTTGGTCGGCAGGGGTCTTCGCGCGTATGCTTTGGACAACCGCGGCTACGGCCGGAGCACCTCCGTGTCTGGGTCCTCGGTGCGGGCGGAGACCGCCGCGCGAGACGTCGCCCGGGTGATCGACTTCATCAGATCTCGTTGCGGGGTGGTGCGCGTCTGCCTCGTGGGCCACTCCTGGGGAGCGATGGTGGCGGCGATGACTACCGCCGCGTATCCCGATTCCGTCGGCAGCATGGTTCTCATCGGCATGCCCTACAGGCGCCTGCATCGGCAGTTCGAGGAGCGACTCGGTTTCATGCGCGCCGCAGGTGCTCCCTTCGACGGATGGATGCCGAATCCGACGCACCTGGGGTTGGAGGACCGCTTGTATGCGTACGATCCTTACGTGCTGGACGTGTACAAGAGGATGGTCGAGACCGACTATGCCCGTATACCCCTCGGCATACTGGACGACTGCCAAGAACTGCCGCACGTCGACTCTCTGGCGCGCGTCGTGTGCCCGGTCCTGGTCTTCTCCGGGACTCTCGAGACCGTGGTCGACAATGTCGACACGTTGGACCTCTTGGGTGACCTTCAGTCCGCCGAGAAGGAGTTCGTGCTCGTCGGCAATGTGGGCCACCTCGCCGGTCTGGAGAAGCTGTCGCACGGGAGGATCGCTCAAGGCATGGCCGATTGGGCCCTGAGATACGCGCACCGTTCTGATTAAGCTGAGGGGGTCTCGTGAGTGCATCTGATCGCATCGCTGTTCTCGGAGGGGGAAACGGGGCCCTCACGCTGGCCGCGGATCTCACATTGGCCGGCCATCGAGTAAACCTCTTCGAGTTGCCCGAGTTCTGGGACCTGCTCGCGCCGGTGAGCGATACGGGGCAGATCGTACTCGCGGGCGTGGGCAGGTGCGGCACCGCCCGTCTGGAGCTGGTCACGTGCGACATCCACGAAGCCTTGGCCGATGCGACGATGGTTCTTGTCTCTGTGCCGGCCTTCGGAGCCGCCCGCATGGCCGAGGCCTGCGCTCCGGCCGTCCGCGACGACCACCTGGTCGTCTGCCTGCCGGGGACGTTCGGTTCGGTTGCCTTCTCCCAGGTGTTCCGGCGCATGGACATCGACGCCCGCCCGATTCTCGGCGACGTCGCTACCCTGCCCTACGGGTGCCGCAAGACGGCCCCGGGTGAGGTCTCGATCTTCGTGGAGGCAATCAAGCTGCCCGCCGCGGCGATGCCTGCCCACGCGACGTCTGACCTCGTGGCCGCGCTCGGAGCGCTGTTCCCGGCGATCGAGGCCGGCGTCGACGTGGTCGACATCGCGCTCAAGAACGTCAACCCGTGCGTCCACCCGGGGCCGTGCGTGCTCAACGCCGGCCGCATCGAGTACGCCGACGACTTCTACCTCTATCGCGAAGGCATGACCCCTTGCACCCGCCGGGTCATGCTGGCGGTGGACGACGAGCGGAAGGCCGTACGGGAGGCACTCGGTTACGGACCGCCGCACTACGGTCTCGACCCCACCCCGGGCGTGTACGAGGTCTTCGTCGACTATTTCGGCGAAGGAAGCATCAAGGCTGCGGGCTACAATATGCGGGGCCCGCTCGAGGTCGGCGACCGCTATATCACCGAGGACATACCGTTCGGGTTGGTCGTGTACGCTTCTCTCGGCGATCTGGTGGGTATCAAGACCCCTGTCTGCGACGCCGTCATCACTCTTGGCTCCGTCATCAACGAGACGGACCATCGGGCGGCGGGTTGCACGCTCGAGAGTCTGGGGCTCGGGAGCCTCTCCGTGGAGGGGCTCAAGTCGTACGCGGCGACCGGACGGCTCTAGCAGGCTGCTGAAACATGACTTCTCGCGGCGGAGGTGCGCTGGGAACGCGCCAGACAAGGACGCAGAAAGCGCGAATAGCAGCGCTCTTTGCGCGACCGAGGACGACGTATCGCGCCTCCCAGTGCGCTTCGGCCGCC
>Ga0172371_10002208_pt1 | contig 31047 bp, 30 predicted proteins | sample Lak12m_FD_114543 | JGI IMG/M metagenome (GOLD analysis project Ga0172371, IMG submission 114543) | Freshwater microbial communities from Kabuno Bay, South-Kivu, Congo - kab_022012_12m | ecosystem: Environmental > Aquatic > Freshwater > Lake | place: Democratic Republic of the Congo: South-Kivu...
ATGACAATAGACCCGCTTTTTTATGGCGAAATTTCTTTAAGTCGTATTCGTTTAAGAGGGATTCAATTTTTTCTAGGAGATTTTTTACCCCGTATAATAATCCGAAAATATAAAGATTTTGCTGGACGGTAAGATTGTAAGGCATATGGGCGTAAACGGCGGCGAAGTTCATAAGTTTGCTTATTTCGCAGCTATGCTCTTTCATATTTTTTCCGAAAATTTCAATTGATCCTTGGGTGGGCTCAAGAATTCCCAATATCATATTGATTGTGGTGGTCTTCCCCGCTCCGTTTGGTCCGAGCAGCCCGATAATTTTTCCCGCGCCAATAGAAAAAGAAATCCGGTTGACTGCCGTAATCGATTTATATTTTTTAGTGAGATGGGAAATCTTTAAAATTATTTTCTCTTTCATAAACTCCATTATCGAAACAGCTATTTCTTACCTTTAGTATATAATCAAGAAAATAAAAAATGAAATTTTTTCCTGTAAATGAGCTTTAGCAGAAGTTATTAAAAAAAGTTTTGTTTAATTTAAACTATTATTCCTTCTCGTTTTTGCTTGTCTCTTCTTCCAACTCTTTTTTGACATCTTCAAACTCGTTCTCTATTTCCTGGAGGCGGGAACGACTGGTTTTGATCAATTCTACCCCCTCCTTGACCTTTTCTAGCCCCTTTTCAACGTCTACTTCTTCTTGATTTTCAAACCAATCGGCTATAATTTCTAGTTTTTTTAACGATTCGGATAAATTTGATTGTTCCATATGGTTTGGATTAAATTTATTATTCGACTACGGATTTTATTTTGCCATCGTAAACCCGGTTTATTAAAGTGTCGCCTTTTCGCACCTGCTCGGCGGATTTTACTATTTTCCCGTTTGTCGTAGTAATGCTGTAACCTAATTTTAATTGATGCGTTGGGTCATTTTGCCAAATATTTTTCTCGGCGGTATCTAGAGCATCCCTTGTTTTGTTTAAACCATTTTTAAATTTAGCCAGTAATTCTTGTGTTATTCTTTGAATCCGATAGTTCTCGTGCCGCACAGCGTGAGCGGTATTTAAAATATAATTTTTAATAGATTGCTGATAAAAATCAAATTTTCTAAAAATTTCAAGATAAAATTCTTTTATTCGCAAGGAAACGTTATCTAATTTATAGTTATTTTTTCTCAAAATTTCCGCATACCGTGAAAAAATAGTTTTTTCGTAAAAATCCATCTGACTAATTGCCCGTTCCCACGATTTATTAATTTCTTTGGCTACTATAGAGGGGGTGGAAACGGCTTTATCGGCAACGTAATAAATGAGGGGGACATCCTTGTCGTGGCCGATTCCGCAAATAAACGGAACCGGAAGTTTGGCTACTTCGCGGATCAAGGATTCATTATTAAATGCCTGCAAACTTTCCAGGCTCCCGCCGCCCCGGATAATTACCAAAATATCAACCGGTTTCTTTTGAAAATATCTGACCGCTTTAATCAGTTCTTTCACCGCCATTATTCCTTCTACCCGGGAATCAAAAAAAGTGATTTTAAAGCCGAATCTGCCGATATTATTTAAAAAATCATTAATTACCGCGCCGTCCCGCGAAGTAATCAGGCCAATTCGGCAAGGATAGTCGGGTAGCGGTTTTTTTCTTTCTTTAGCGAACAATCCCTCTGCGCGTAATTTTTCCCTTAATTCTTCGTAAGCTTTCTTGAGGGCGCCTTCTCCAACCAGCTCTACCATCTCCGCTCTCAGGGAAAATCGGCCGTTTCTTTTATATATTTCCGGTTTTCCGTAAGCCGTGAGCTCTGTTCCCTCTTCCAACTCTACTCCGCATACCTCGTAATTTTTTCTCCACATAAAACAGCTGATTAGGCTTTCGTCTTTTTTGTCTTTAAGGGTAAAAAAGAGATAACTATCCCTAATATCGATACTGGTTATTTCTCCTCTCACTCCGACTCTAATTTGAGATAAGCTTTGGTTAACAATATCAAGAAATTCGCCTACGGAATAAATTTTTTCTTCTTGGGGAGGCGCGGTTCTCAGCGCCGTGTTGTTCTCCTCAAAATTTTCGTAGCTCTTTTTTCTTCGCTCTGTCTTTTTCGTGGCGGCGAATTCGGGTGCCTTTATAAAGGGCAATAATTTTTGGTATTTTTTCTGTTTCATTGATTTGGTAATTTAAAATATTATGCGCTATTTTAAATTACTTTGCCACACTGATTATAAAAATTGCTAAAAAAATTAGCCAATATTTTTCCGAATTAAACCGGAGTTGCTTATTCTTTTCCTGGCTATTTCCATTCAGCACTTTGGTGGCCGCTTTTTCGTTTTTTTATTATGGCTTAAAATAAAAAAAATTATTGGTTGCTCGTAGAAATATTTCCTAATGATTTAAATAAAAAAACAAATAACCGAAAAAATGAAAATAAAAAAAATTATTGGTTTATTGCTAGTATTTGTTTTCGCGGTAATGCCATTTGAATCGCTGGCTAGTACTGGCAACCGGACTTTGAACTACATTTTAAGTGGTAAAAAAGGTAAAATCGATTTTGAGGTGGATTCCGGTGTTTATGACTATATATACAATATTCCCCGCTTGGCCTGCCCAAGCTGTTCTTCGATTACCGAAAGAGACCGCCCGATTATTACCGAGGCAACTCAAAAAACGGCGCTCGCGCCTTTGGTTGCGGCTATCAAAGCTAAAACCAAGAAACCGGATGACCAGGCGCGTATCGCGATAAGCCTGGTACAAAATATTCCTTACGATTGGGACAAAAGCGACTTGATTGAAGCCGGAGAGAGCACTCATTTGCGCTATCCTTACGAAGCAATCTATGATAATTTCCAAATATGCAGTGAGAGCTCTTATCTGATAGCTTTTTTGCTTGCCGAGCTGGGATTTGCCTCGGGGGTATTTGTTTTCCCCCAAGAATCGCATGACACGGTGGCGATAAAATGTCCTGTCAAATACAGTTTTAAGGGAACCGGTTACTGCTTTGTTGAGGCTACGGGGCGCGAGATTATCACTTACAACACAATGGCCAGCCGATATACCGACGACTATATCCTTGAAGATCTTACTCCTGCGGGGCGCGAATTCAGTCCCAAACAAGACTATAAAGATGCCAAAAACTACTGGAGCTATCGTGAAAAATGGGCCAAGGGAAAACTAAAGCAAAAAAGTCGAAAAAAATTAAATAAACTGAGGAAAAAGTACGGTTTAAATTAGAAGGTGGTCGAACCCGGAATCGGAAAATAATTAATAGCGCCAAATCTTGTTAAAATATTCCTTAACCATCCGGTGGGTGTTAAAATAAGAGACCAACGCAATCGAATGCTTCATTTTTTCCTTCCATTCTTCGGGACGTTTGTAGTAACAATCAATCGCGTCCGTTATTTTTTCCATCATACTTTCGAAATCTGATTTGTCTCGATTTTCACTGCTTAAATTTTTTTCCGCGATAGTCCAGCCGCTTTCCCGGTCGGCCTGAAAAGCTTCTACCCACCAGCCGTCCAAAGTCGAAATATTGACGGTTCCATTGAGAGAAGCCTTCATTCCGCTGGTCGCGCTGGCTTCCAAAGGAGGAAGCGGGTTGTTTAGCCAGACATCGCAGCCGGAAACCAGTCGTTTGGCTATGTCAATATTATAATCCGGAATAAAGATAATCTTGATTTGCGACCGTAGTTCTCGGGCAAAATTGGCTATGGCTTCCGCCTTGCTGACATAAAAAGGGTTGTCGGCATAGTATTTGCAGGCAAAGATTAACTGAATTTTCCGGTGGCCGATCGCCCTTAATTTTCGCAGATCGTTAAAAATCAAAAGCGGTCTTTTATAGGGAACGAAACGGCGGGCAAAAGCTACGGTGAAAGTTTCCTCGTCGAAATAGTCGTCTTCCGATACTTCTTCAAAGGGAAAATATTCTTTGTGCTGATTAATCCAAGAAACAAGAGCCTTTTTTTCCTCCCTTTTTGCGCTTATCAAGGAATCTCCCGGCAGACAGTTGATAGCGCCTTTAAGCCGGGCGGGATCTTCTTGCCAGTCTTTTATATATTCGTCCAAAACTTTTTTTATGTGATCTCCGACCCAACGGGGATGGTAAATTCCGTTGGTTACGTATTCGAATTTTTGTTCGGGAAACATTTTGGAACAGACTTCCTGGTGTTTTCGTGATACCGCGTTGGCTTTTACGCTGAGCGAAAGAGCCAATTGGGTCATTCCTAAACTGTTTTGGGTTGCCAAATCCTTAATATTTGGCGGCATTAGTTTTCCGAGGGCTTTTTTGGCCAGCGCGTAATCAAAGTAATCGTGTCCGGCGGCAATGGGGGTGTGGGTGGTAAAAGTGCAGAGGGATTTAACTTTTTTTAAATCTCCCGAATACTGGTTAAGCAATTCCAAACAAATGAAAGCCGAATGGCCTTCATTCATATGGTAATATTTAACGTTGTAGCCCAATTTTTTTAATACCCTGACTCCTCCTATTCCCAAGATTATCTCCTGCCCCAACCGGGTGTATTTGTCTAGCGGGTAGAGATTTTTTGTCAGTTCCCTGTCCCAATGCGGGTTATCCGGTATATTGGAGCTTAAAAAATATATTTTTACAAAATGGCCTTTTTGGCTCTTGATTTTTTTCTCCCAAATTGCCAGTTTTACCTTTCGGTCTTCAATTTCTACCGACACGGTTTCTTTGAGTTTTTTCATATGCTTTTGGGGAAGAAAAGCTTTTTTGGGGTCATCGTCCCGATGGTAAATCAATGAAATGCCCACGAATTTTGTTTCCAAATCGGCGGCCGAGTAAACGGTATCACCGGCCAAGATACCTAATCCCCCGGCGTAATTAGGGATATCGCTCTTAATCCCGATCTCCATAGAAAAATACGCCACAAAATCTTTTTTGTTTTTCATAACGTTTTTATTGAATTATTTAATTTCATTATATTATATTATTAGGGTTTTCGTTAATATAAATAAAATACTAATTGAAAAATAAAACGTGAGTTGTTCGAAAATTAAAGTATTGATGTTTGGCTGGGAATTCCCCCCCTTTAACAGCGGAGGTTTGGGGACAGCCTGTTATGGTCTAACTCGGTCTCTTGCGAGACAAGGAGCGGAGGTGGTTTTTGTTTTGCCGAAAAAACTGCCGGTTGCCTCGGATTTAGTTAATTTCTGTTTTGCAGAAGATTTTTATTCGAAGGCCGCTGCGAATATTAAAAAATCCCAAATTAAATACAAAGAGCTGGAGCTCCTCCTCCATCCTTATATGGACGAAGCCCTCTATAAAGAAAAATACCGAGAGCTTCAAAGAATGGGTTTGTCGCAAAACGCTTCTTGTGCCTCCGCTCCCAACCTTTATTCTGAAGTATTGCGGTATGGCGAGCTGGCGAGAGAGGTTGCCAAAAACGAAGAGTTTGATATTATCCATTCCCACGACTGGCTTTCTTCATTAGCGGGAATAGAAGCTAAAAAAGTTTCAAAAAAACCCCTGGTTCTTCATATTCATGCAACCGAATTTGACCGCTCTGGCGGGAACGGCGTAAACGAGAGAGTTTACGCGATTGAGAAAAAAGGAATGCAACACGCGAACAAAGTGGTGGCGGTAAGCAACTATACAAAAGACATAGTCGTTAACAAATATAACGTTGAACATCAAAAAGTAGCAGTGGTTCACAATGGGATTGACCAAGACTATTTTCCGAATTACGACAAGCAAGAGAATAACTTGGAAATCTTGAAAAAAAGCGGAAAAAAAATCGTGCTTTTTTTGGGAAGAATAACCTTGCAGAAAGGACTAGATTATTTTCTCAAGGCCGCCAAGCGGGTGCTGGAATATGATCCCAAGGTGGTATTTTTGGTAGCCGGTTCCGGCGACGCGGAAAAAGAGATGATAGACCTGACTGCCCGAATGGGAATTTCTGACAAGGTTTTGTTTACCGGATTTCTGAGAGGCAAAGAAGTAATGCTGGCTTATAGAAGCGCGGACCTCTACGTAATGCCCTCAGTTTCCGAGCCTTTTGGAATAAATGTTTTAGAATCAATGATAAATGAAACACCGGTGCTTGTTTCCAAACAATCGGGTGCTTCAGAAGTAGTAAGAAATATTCTCAAAGTCGATTTTTGGGATATTGAAGAGCTTACCAACAAAATCTTGGCTGTCTTAAAGTACAAGTCTCTCAAACACTGTCTTTCCCGAGAAGCCCAAAAGGAAGTTAAAAGTCTTGGTTGGGACAAAGCCGCCTCCAAGTGTTTGAACTTGTACCAAAAACTTATTCTTGAAAGTTAATAACAAAATGCCTTCTGTCTGTTTTTATTTCCAAGTCCACCAACCCTATCGAATCAAAAAATATCGAATTTTCGATATTGGAAAAGAGCATAACTATTTTAACGATGCTTCGGAAAGCAGTCTGAATAACAAGAAAATCCTAAAAAAAGTTATCGACAAGTCGTACTTGCCGACCAATCGCCTGCTTCTTTCTCTGCTAAAAAAGTATCCCCAGTTTAAAATCAGTTTTTCTTTTTCCGGAGTTTTTTTGGAACAACTGGAAAAGGATTTTCCGGAAGTGATAGATTCATTTCAAAAACTTGTCGCTACGGGCAAGACAGAAATATTGAGTGAAACATACTATCACTCTCTTTCTTTTCTTTACTCCAAAAAGGAATTTAAGTTTCAGGTGAATAAGCACAAAGAAAAAATCAAAGAAATCTTCGGTTTTGCTCCGGAAATTTTTCGGAACACTGAACTTATATTCAGTAACGAGCTGGCCCGGGAAATCGAGAAAATGGGGTATCGAGGAATTTTAGCCGAGGGAGCGGACGATATTTTGAGTTGGCGCAGCCCGAATTTTATATATTCTCCCCGGGGAACAAAAAAAATAAAACTTCTTTTGAAGAACTATCGCCTTTCCGACGATATCGCTTTCCGGTTCGGAGAGAAATCTTGGAAAGAATATCCTCTGACCGCAAGTAAATTTGCCCATTGGGTCAACGGCCACAATGGCAACGGGCAGGTGATCAATCTTTTTATGGACTACGAAACTTTTGGAGAACATCAATGGGAATATACGGGAATTTTTGAGTTCATCAAAAATTTGCCCGGGGAAATTCTGAAAAATCCGGACAACGGTTTTGTGACCCCTCGGGAAGCAATCGATAGCTATGATGCGGTAGGCGAATTGGATTTTCCTCACTATGTTTCTTGGGCCGACACGGAAAGAGATTTGTCCGCCTGGCTCTCCAACTCTCTTCAAATAGACGCGATTGAAAAACTATACGCCTTGGAGGATTTGGTGCTGGCGACCCGGGACAAAAAATTGGCCGAAGATTGGAGAAGGTTTCAAACCTCCGACCATTTCTATTATATGTGTACCAAGTGGTTTTTAGACGGGGATGTCCATAAATATTTTAATCCTTACGAATCTCCTTACGAAGCCTTCATTTCTTTTATGAACGCACTCACGGATTTAAAGTTGAGAATAAAAGAAAAGAGTAGTAAAATAAATCCGACTATAAAAACGCCCGCAAATTTAAAGTTGAGGGAAAAAGAAAAAAGTATTAAAATGAATTGAAATTTGGAATGACAAAAATTAAAATTAATAAAAATTAAAAAATAAAAGTAATGAGATTATTAGAAAGACTGGGAATAAAATCTAAACCCCAAAAAATTCAGGAAATTAAAATTTCGGAAAAAATTAAGCAGCTTAAAAAACCAAAAAAAATGAAGAAGAAAAAAACCGTTCCTAAAAAAACCACCCCTAAAAAAACCGCTTCCAAAAAGGTGAAAACCAAAGTTCTGAAAAGCGCTCCCGATAATCAACGCTTTTGGGTGAACAACGGTCCGGTACTCAAAAATTTGGTAGAACTTAAAGACGCCCTAAAGAAAGTTACCAAAGAGCAGTTTGATTTTCATACGAAAAGAGAAGGAAACGACTTTGCTAACTGGGTCAAAGACATCCTGCATCTTAGGGGGCTGGCCGATAAAATAACCAAAACAAAAACTAGAAAAGATCTCGTGAGAACTATAGAAAATTATTTAAAATAAAAAACAGAAGACTATGCCTAAATCGCTTGTTCTCGGCAACGGGAAGATTCTTCTTTGCTTTGACAAATTCGGTCAAATGAGAGATTTTTATTACCATTACGTTGGCTTGGAAAACCATATCGGACATAACTGCGTTCACCGAATTGGTATTATGGTTGATGGTTCTTTTACTTGGATAGATAACCCGGCCTGGGAAGTCTCGGTTAATTATAATCATGATACGTACTCGTCGAAAATTAGAGCGATCAATAAAGAGTTCGGGATAGAGTTGGTTTTCTCTGATTTAGTCTACAACAAAAAAAATATTTTTCTGAGAAAACTGATGGTAAAGAATCATTTTGACAACTCTCGCGAGCTAAAAATATTTTTTCACCAACAGTTTAGAATTTACAATACCAGGAGAAGAGACACGGCGTATTACGATCCGGAAAAAAAGATAATTGTCCACTACGAAGGAAGAAGAGTACTGGTTATCGGTACTCAACTTGAAGGAAGACCTTTTGACGATTACACTATTGGAAACTACGGAATAGAAGACAAAGAAGGAGCCTGGAGAGACGCGGAAGACGGGGTGTTGTCGAGAAACCCAATTGAACACGGCCCCGTTGATTCGGTGGTTGCTTTTAGTTTCAAGTTGGAAGGCAAGGACAGTAAAGAGATCGATTATTGGATAACTGCGGGGAAAACGATTAATAAAGCCGTCAGTCTTCACGATGCAATAGTGGCCAAAACTCCCGACCATTTCCGGCGAGCGGCTCAAAGTTTTTGGCGGGCTTGGACAAAAAAAGGTAACCCGGATTTTGCCGACCTGGAAAAAGAAATTATCGATTTTTATCGCACTTCCCTTTTCGTAGTCAGGACGCATACCGGAGAGAAAGGTGAAATTGTGGCTTCCGGTGATTCGGACATGCTTCAATACGGAAAAGATACTTATGCTTACGTATGGCCACGGGACGGAGCTTTTGTGGCAATCGCCTTGGATAAAGCCGGTTATTCAAATCTTACCCAAAGTTTTTACCGGTTTTGCCAAGAAACTATTAGCGAAGATGGTTATTTTTACCATAAATATCTTTGCGATAAATCGATTGGCAGCTCTTGGCATCCCTGGTCTTTTAATGATAAAAAAAGATTGGCGATTCAGGAAGACGAAACCGCCCTGGTCATTTATGGGCTCGAAAAACACTATCAGTGTAATTTTGATTTAGAATTCATAGAAGCTTTGTATAATCCGCTCATCAAAAAAGCCGCTGATTTTATGTGCGCTTACCGGGATAAAAAAACCGGTTTGCCTCAAGGCAGTTACGATATTTGGGAACAAGATTTTGGCGTAGCGACATTTACGGCGAGTAGCGTTTACGGCGGTCTTGTAGCTGCGAGCAACTTCGCAAGTTTATTAGGGAAAAGAAAAGATTGCCAAAAATACAAAAAAACGGCGCAACAGGTAAGGCAAGGGATTCTCAAATATCTTTATGACGATAAAGTAAATTATTTTTGCAAGCGCTTAGAAATTGAAGGAAAAAATTTTGTATATGATAAGCGGATTGATATGAGCAGTTTCTTTGGGGTATTTTATTTTAAAGTTTTAGACAAAGCCGACCCTAAGTTAGAGAAAGCCTACGAAGTCACTAAAGACCGGCTTTTTTGCCCTACTCCGATTGGCGGAATGATCCGTTACGAAGGTGACGATTTCCATTTAATCAATGAAACCGCGCCTTCCAATCCTTGGTTTATTACTACTTTGTGGAGAGCCCAATACGAGATTGACTGCGCAAAAACTAAAGAAGAACTGGAAAAAGCAAAAGACGCGCTTCGGTGGGCGATGCAATATTCGTTGTCCGCGGGAATGCTTTCGGAACAGATCAGATCGGATACCGGGGAACAAATATCCGCTTCCCCTTTGGTTTGGAGTCATGCGGAATTTGTCACTACCGTTTTAGACTACGTAAAAAAATACCGGGAACTGAACGTCTCAGGAACAAGCAACTAAGGGAGAGAATATCCCAAAAACAATTGACGCGTTTCCCTTGCCGGGAAAAATTTTTCGATTTTGAGTTAGGAGTAAATTATTTTGTTTGGGAAAGTATTTGGTTAATTACGTCCTCGTCCTTGCAGGAGTAGGCGTTGTCGGGTGAATAGTAGCGCGGTTTGGGACCGTAACAGCCCCCGTTGCCCCGGTCGAGTACCCCGAAAAACGGCATCATAAAGCCCATATTCTTATTATTAAAAAACGCGTACAAATTTTGAAGAGTTTGGGCACGTTTCTTTGGACTCATCCGGGCGAAAATATCTAAGTCGTCGGAAGGGATACCGGTCCAATCCAGGTGGAGCAAAACATTCTTTGCTTTATTGGCGTAAGTTTTGTCCCAAAGGAGTGCCCAGCAGCCGCCTCTTCTTGAGAGGCAGGGACCATTTTCAATATTTCCGTTACTGTTAATCCCCACTCCTCCTTCTATATAGTCAAACAATTTCAAATAATCCGGATCGGTAATAGATCCGGTTTGAGCGCCGATAATGACATCCACCCCGTTTTCTTTGGCGAAAGAACGGATATCTTGGATAATCTCATCGGCGTATTTATTCTCGGAGCCTTCTTGCCAATAAATTTGGCCGAAAGTAAAGCTTTGGATTCCCAAATTAATAGCTTTTTGGGTGATCTGTTCGACATAATCACGGTATTCGGGGCTGGAAAAAGCTGGTTGACAAGTATGCTCCCCCCATCTATTATCGCTGCCTTTGCGGCACATTTTACCAAATTCGAAGTAACGATTTTTTTTGTTATTAAAATAGATCTCTTTAGTGTCGATAGCTTCGGCAATGAACATCCCGTAGACCAAGTCCTTTTTTGTGATTTGGCTTTTCACCTTCTCGATCGTCTCGAAATTGGGTGGCTTGAGCCAAGTTTCAATAGCCCGGTGCAAGTAATAGCAGTTAGACCGGTTAATCAGAGTAACAAATTTGTCATTTTCCGGATTATATTCAGTAAGCAGTCCGTCCGCGACACATCCTTGTTTTTTTAACCGATCCATTGAAACTGGAGGCGGCGGCGGGGGAGGAGGCGAAAGAAGCGCCGGAGCAAGGGGTTTTTCGGCAGGCTTTTGTGAGGTTATTCCATTTTCTGTGCCGGAATTGTTTTCCGCCGGAACCCCGCTTACCGCCGGAACCGGGTTTTCTGCTCCAGGGGCGGCGGAGGAACCCGAGAAGAGATCTATCGCAGCGGGACTCTGACTAGGAGCGTTCTGCTCCAGGGTTTCTCCCGGAGACACTAACAAAGTTTGGTCGACCGCAGCGTCTTTGTTTTTGCGGGACATTAAAAAAAGACTTGTGGTTACCAGGGTAGAAATCGCAACCATTCCTATACCCAAAAAGATTAGCCGTTTATTAAGTTCTATCTGCATAATGTTTTTCTGATTATCTTCTGAATCTAGCTTACCGCAAAGGGAAAAAATAGGCAAATGTCGCACAATGTTAATCCAGGCGGACACCAGTTAAGCAAAACCGCCAATTGTTATCCAAAAGTTATTTAAGGGATATATTGTTCGGTAATCTTTGTTATCTGCTTGTTGTCTATCTCGATAATAAATGGAACATATTGGTAGCGCTCTTTATAACTGGAAGCCGGATCAAAAATATTCTTCAATTGTTCGAAGGTAATTTTTCTGTTTTGGTTAACGTCTCCGGTCTTTTCCGAATCGAGAGTCTGCATCGTGATTACGGCTTCCGGGGCAATTACGAAAGTCCGCACCAAAGGATTTTGGTTGCGAATATAGTAATCGTTGTAAACCACACACTCTCCCTTTTGGGGGCATTGCCCGTCTTCACGCAGGGCTTTTTCTGCAGTTGTTCCGGTAAGCCACTGGATGTAATCGATATCCAAATAATGCTGGCCGTTTTTTGGGTAAACTTTTTTGAGGTAACCTATGTTTTTTTCGGTGACGGAAGGAGAAAGGGAGCCTTCTTCGGCCGCGGGAGTTTCCGCGGTTGAGGAAATTTCAGAATTTACCGGAGTGGTGGACGAGGGAGGAGTGGCGAAAGAATTGTTTTGCGGAGACTGGGTCCGATTTTGGTTCAGATTCTCAGATCCGACCGCGGGGTAATTTTTTTCGCTTGGCGGGTTCGCTGTTTCCCGGTTTGGCATTCCTATTTCTAGGTTTGGCTTCGCCGCTTTTTGCTTGGTTTCATATTTTCCGTAGAGGAAAAGCCCCCACCCTAGGGCGGCGGTGGCCAAAAGTACCAATATAACAATCGAAAAAACAATAATTAGCACTGTGTTATTGCTCCCCCCGGAAGAAAGTTCAACTTCCTTGATTTCATTTTTTTCGTTTTTTTGTGTCATTTTTTGTTTTTACAAATATTATAGGACAAAAATTATAAAAACTAGCGCCAAAACGATACGGTAAATACCAAATAAAATAAAGGTGTGGTTTTTTACGAAACCGAGAAGGAATTTAATTGCGAGAACCGCTACGATAAAGGAAGCCAAAAAGCCGACAAGCAAAATTTTTAATTCTGCTAAATTAAAACCTCCACCGCTTTTCAAAAGGTCTAAAGCCGTAGCCGCGAACATAGTGGGAGCGGCCAAGAGGAAAGAAAATTCTACGATAGTTTTTCTTTTGACTCCCAAAGCCAAACCGCCCAGTATGGTAGCGGCGGAGCGTGAAACTCCCGGTATCATCGCGACGGACTGGAAAATTCCGATGTAAAAGGCTTTTGCGAGAGGAATTTTTCCGATTGCGGCAATTGATTTTTTTTTATCATCCGATTCCCAAATTTTCCGATAAAGAATTTCAAATAATATTATGATAATTCCACCGATCAGCAGAGAGTAAACAATCACCTTGTCGTTTCCTAGAAGAAATCCTTTGATAATTTTATAAAAAATTGCTCCCAAAATCGCGGTAGGGATAAAAGCCGCGATAATCCTTTTGATTATTTCCCAGCTAAACAGAACTTTTTTCCAGTACAATACGACAACCGACAATATCGCTCCCAACTGGATAACAATTTCAAAACTCTTAACAAAATCGGTTTGTTCGATTTTCAAGAGATTGTTTGTGAGTACTAAATGCCCGGTGGAGGAAATTGGCAAAAATTCCGTAATCCCCTCGACGATTCCGAGAATTATTGAATTAATAGTGTCCATGTGCCAAACACGTAAGTCTTATTGTTAAATTTTAGAAGGAAATTATGTTTTTACTAAATGTATTCAGTTAAACCCAAAACCTTAATCAGGGCTGAACCCTTTATTCAAAATTTCTTCCACCTTTACCTTAGTGGTTCCCTGGCTCAAGGGGGCGATTTTTTTGAAAGCGGCGTTGTCGAGATCGATTAGTTTGCCGGTTCCTTCTTGGGGTCCGTAACCGGCCACTCTGACAAAAACCTGCCGGCCGTTTGTTTGGTTGGTTACCCGCAGCCAGGTACCCGGAGAAAATGTTCGGTAAGCGCATTCGTTTTTTCCCGCGTTATACCAACTGGCAACGCCGGAATCGGTTTTTCCGATTCGCAGGCGGGTGCCAATTTTTACGATTTGGTTTACCGGGGATTTCGTGATGTTGGAAGCCAATTTTGTTCTCTTTACCTCTTCCCCATTTTCGTAGTCAATCCGGTAAGTAGTTTCCCTGATGCCCTCTTCTCCTGTTTGGGTTATCTTTTTCTCCCCCCAGTCTACCTGGTTGTCATTTTGTTTGACTTCTTGGAAATCAATCGGTTCCTCGTTGGTCACTTCTTCAGTTTTGATGCGGGTTACCGTAATTTCTAATTTGTTACTCAGTCTAGTTTCTAAAGCTGGTTCAGTTTTGTCGAGGTGGCTTAAAGTGACGCTGCTTTCTGCTAAGGCGTCGAAAACGGTTTTGGCAAACGTTTGTTTCTCGATGTTTTTGGCGTCAACGGAAATTTTTATCGAGGCTGGCCGGTTGATAAAAATGAACATCCCGGGTAATACTTCTGTGTTTTTCGCGGGAATTATTTCATCCTGATTGGATAAATCAATATTTTTTTGGACGATGGCTCCGGCAACATCCTGAGCGGCGGTCAGGGTCTGATATTCCAAACCATCGTCATTGATGGTTATGCTTTTTTCTCCGTTAAAATTCAAAGTCTTTTTACTCAAAAAAGCCAACAGAGAAAATTTTGTAACAAAGAGGAAGACAAAAAAACCAATTTCCAGCAATAATATTACTTTAGCTAAATTTTTCATGATTGAATTTTATCGTGAAATAGCTCAGTAATATAAAACTATAAAATAACTATACTCAGTTGCCTAGGGGAAGAAAAAATCGGGCAGTATCCCGCAAGAAATATATATTAACCTCAAGACTGTGTTGGCTGACCAATAGTTCTTCTTAAAAATATTCTTGGCAGCATTCCGGACTTTTTTCCAAGCAGTCGAAGTTGTTGAGATAAAGCTCGTGGATTCCGCCCCGAAGATTAATGACTTCCTGGCCAATCGCTGCCAAGTGAGTAGCGACGTAAGCGCTCCGGCTGCCGCTTCGGCAAACCACGACCACTTTCTTCTTCCAGTCAATCTCGTTTAATCTCGTCACAATTTGGTTGACTGGAATCAGCTTCGATCCCTTTATTTTGATTAGCTCGTATTCGTCATTTTCCCGGACATCAATTATCTCAAGATTCTCAGGCTCCTCGATGATCATTTTTTTAAATTCTTGGCTGCTGATGTTTGTTATACTCATATTGGTTGGTTTATTAACCATTCAAAAATATTTGTGGATTTTGATGCTTTCTTTGTCCAGTGTGATATAGGTTGAAGGTACGTCTGTCCAATCACCACTATTGTAATAGGTTATCTTTCCTCTTTTTTGTTCCATCGCTTTGTGGGTGTGGCCGCAGAAGATGTAATCAATTCTGCGAAGTCGGGCGTACATTATTGCTCTTTTGGCCACTTTATCTGAAAGCCGCAGCCAACCCTTGCTACTTCTTTTGACGAAACGACTGACCCTTTTGTCTTCAAAATCTAACAATTGAATAAGGTTGTAAACTTTACTTGCCAAAAATCCAAGAATAACATTGTTCACCAAAAAATTATCAAATTGGTGGCCGTGAATGGCGGCGTACTTTTTTCTGTTAAATTGCCATTGGTAAATTTTATAGACTTTGGCTCCAATCAAATTCCCGAATATTTTCGAGAGGCCGAAATCATGGTTGCCTTCAACCCAACGTACCTTGCTTGTCTTGGAAATTTTTCCCAGTAAGGAGATAAATTTCCAATCGTTTTCCCGTAAGCGGTTGAAATTCAGGTCTTCGAAAATGTCTCCGAGCAGGATGAGTTTTTTGAATTGAAAAGTTTTCAAAAGATCTGCCGCTTCTTTACTGCGGCTGACGCGGGAGCCCAAGTGCAAGTCGGAAATAATAAGGGTGTGGGTTTTGTTCTTATTGCTTTTTTCTTTCATATTTTGCAATCATTCTAACATAATTATTCCGATTTATTTCCGGTAAAAATAGATTGTTTAAGTAAAATTTTTCCTAACGATAATCTTTTAAAGAAAAAACGATATAAAGTATCGTCAAATCGTTGATTATTTTTTGGATAAATATTCTGTTTTCCTCATCCAAGGTGCATTTTGGCAAAATGCAAAAAGTTTTAACATCCGAATTTGAAATGCTTGAATAAAAAGAGAGGTGTTTCGGATCGACTTTATTTTCCAGTAAGTATTTGTTGCTAATTTTAAGATCGTTATTCGTATCTTTCTTTTCACCCCGATGACGGGAGCATTCCGCCAACGTTCTGAGTTTCTTGGCTTCTAACACCCGAATAATCACATAAGGACAATCAATTATACCTAAAATCCTATCGGCGATAACTTCGAGCACTTTTTTCATATCATTTTTTGTTTCTGGAAATTTTTCAATTTTAAGCAGCGCTTCTTTAAACCTTTCCACAAGTAAATTCATTTTGCCGACGTGGGCCCAGGCTCTTACTAATTTTTTTTCTCTAGTGATCACCTCTTTTTCGTAAAGCTTGCTTAGGGTAAAATTCAGCACGAAGATTGAAGCGATTATGATCATTTCAAAAGATTCTTCGGTAAGATAAGAAGTTCCTTCTTTAATAAGATAGGGGGTAACCGTAGCCGTAATTGCCAAAATTAAGATAAAGACAGAATATATATTTTTTAATTTTCGCAGCCGGACTTTTTCGGCAATAACCTTTTCCCCGGCCGTTTTTTTCTGAATGCCGACCATATACAAGATAATATTAAAAATCAGTATAATTAATTCAATGCGAAGCTACTTGATTAAGCTTAGTATAGTTTATTCAAATTTAGAAAAACCTCCAGGTTTCATTGTCGGCCGGTTTTGCCAGGAGAGCAGTCCCCTCTAAAATATTGCCATTCCTCGCAGGAACTCCCGTTGGCAAAATTGCAATAACCGACCTGACCTCCATCCCGTTCGGTCTTGATCTCTGATTTGCCCCCCTGCTTTACGCAGTAAACCGAGGCCGGATTTGCTATTCCCGCCCTGCTTTCTTTAGTGTTAGTCTCGGTTTGGTTTTGGTCGACATTGGCTGCCAAAAATATTTTCAAGGGTTTTGCGGCGGGATAATCCATAGCAGCGATGCCGCTGTCATTATTTATCTTACCCGAATCGTCATAGAGGTTTTGCAATCCGTACGGGGCATTGTATTGTCGCGCAATTTCTCGAGCTTGCAAGGCCGCGTCTTTGTAGGCTTGTGGCATCTCTGTCGACCCTATAGTTATCAATGCTCCCTCTTCTCCGTTATCTTTAATCAATTTCCCTGTTGCTGACATTGTCTGATCTTCGGTAGTATCTTCCTTATTGTAGTCAACTTTTCCGCGCATATCGATATTGGTTCCCGATTCAGGGTCTCGGTCAATGAATTTGGTTTCTTGTTCGGCGCTTTGCATCTGCGAGCTGCCATCGGAAAAATCTATTTTGATCGGAAAAGTCCCGCCTTCCCGAACGCCGGCCAAAGAAAAGGTTAACACGGAATGGCCGCTGCTTTTGGCTTTGATGCCTTTGCCCGGAATGTCCACCAGGAGATGTTTTGCGCCCTGCCTTTCTTCCATATGGACGCCCCCCTCAAGATCGGCATCGTACACAATGTCTTGATAAATCTTCCATTCCGTTTTCCAATCCGGGTCGCCCGGGGCTGCCAAAGAAACCACCAATCCTTGAGAGACAATACTAAAATTTCCCCGTGAGGCAATATTAAAGAAGGGAATATTAACCGACATACTGACCGGGTAATCATCTGTTTGGGAAATCCGGTAATCGGCCGGAGCTCTCAAAGTAGGCGATCCAGGGAAATTCGAATAATCGGATATATCCATCCGATTCATAAAAGAGAAAAAAGGCAGCGTGATAATTGGCAGAAAAAACCCGGCGAGGGAAAAAAACAACCAAATAAAGAACAGGATAATTGCAATTGCCAAAGCTATCAAAATCCTGGAGGTTTTTTGGGGTGCTATAACGGCGGCCGGGAGGATTTTAGGGGTCTTGGGGACTTTATTTTGTTTTTTTCGCGGCATTTTTTTGTTTTATTTTTTGGAAGAATTATTTTGCTGTTTTTTGCCTGATTGTATTTGGCATCCCGGTAAAATATTTTCCGGGTTTATTAAAAGCCGATCCGAAGTATTTAAAGATATTGTAGCTTAAAATTCCAAATTTTACTAATCACAAGCCGAATGATTAAAAATCAAAACCGGCTAAATCCTGAATTATTAAACAAAAAAAAGATCCCCAACGGGCGGGATCTTAAGAAGAAAAACGTGCAAGCATTTTAGCAAGGCTGGCTTCCAAAAGCTTTTTCCATTCTTTTGAACCGGGAATGTCTTCGCCGCAAAAATCTTTACATTCGATCAGATCTTTTCCCAGTCGTTCAAGAATCTTGCCTTCAAGTGCTTTATTTGGGTTTTTGGGGTTGGGTGGTCGCGGTGGCCGATCTGTTTTTTGATGAAGATGATTCTTGACGGCGTTGCCGCTCCAATCGCTCGGTTCCGGCTTTGGCCGGGGGGCCGAATTGCGAGCGGTGCCAGTTCCTCCCAAAGAGAGGTTGATTGCAACAGGGATTTGCCTTGTTGCTCCCTTTCTGCCGGTACTCGTTCTTATGTCCTTCAGACTCTTCATTGGCATTTTTTCCTCCTTCGGATGCCTTTTAAAACCGTTAAAACAGTAAACCGCTATAATTTGATTCTGAAAAATTTTTTAATTATTCCGGCGGTATAGTTTTATAACTAAATTTATCAATATTAAAACAATAAGGAATTCATTAGCCCAAAGAAAAACCTCGCGCGGCAAGCCGGACTTGAGGTCAGTGCCTAGATAAAAAGAGTGAATAAACACCAATGCGTACAATAGAAGGTTGCTGAAATGGACTATTCTCCAAAACCGGTAAGATAAATAATTTTTAGCGTAAGAAGTGGCAACCAAAATAATCATTAAATAAAGCCCTAAAATTCCGAAAGCGACCCACTCTGGTTGGTAAGGAGAAAAAAGAGGGATAAAAATGTCTATCAGAGAAAAATTGAAGTAGTTGTCGAATAGCAGGCTAAGAGCGTGAATCAGCGCAAAGATCAACGCTTGTAGGGCAATCCAGCAATGCAGCTGAGAATGAAGGAAAGGCAGAAAAATTTTCCGGATTCCCGGCAAAGTAGAAGCTACTCCAAAAAATAGCGTGGTATAAAGCAATAAAAAGGCGGTAAGCCCTCCCGCTCGTACCAAATACCATGCCCAAGTCGTGGTGGATTGTCCAATCAAAATTTCTTGAATATTGTTAAATTAAATATTTGCCGGCTTCCCGTGAAATCCAGGTTTTACCGTCGGAGCCTAAAAATACGCAAGGATATTTTTTATCACGGGCTAGTCTTTTTCCTTGCTTGGCGCCCATAATAAGCAGCACTTTGGCTTTACCGTCAGCCAGTTCTGTGCTGTTGGCGATAACCGAAACCGTTTTTATTCGGAAGGAAAAGTTAGCTGGATTTTTTGGATTGACCAAGTGGTGGAAAAACTTATCTCCCAGCTGCCATTTTTTTCGGGTGATGCCGGAGGTAGCGATTCCTTTATTCTTAATGGCAAAAACAATTTTTTCTTCCGGAATTTCTTCTATGGCGATCTTCCAGGTTTCTCCCGCGGGATTTTTTCCCGCCGCGTAAAGGTCTCCTCCTGAATCAACCAAAAAATTTTTCCAACTATCTTTTTTTAGTGCTTTTACCGCCAAGTCCGTGACATAGCCTTTCGCAATCCCGGAGAAATCCATTCGTTTATTGAAAAATACTTTTTGTTTTTTTACTTTAAGGTCCTTGCTAAGCGGCTCCTGAATCGGTGTTAGCCTAGATGGCTGCATTTCCCGGGAGAAATTTATTTTTTTAAAGTCTTCTCGGTAGCCGATCGCTTCCAAGATTTCGATAATACGCGGATCATAAATCCCATGACTTTCCCGATTGTAATACAGAGCTCTTTTGGCAAGGTAAACAAGGCTGTTCGAAGCTTTTTGGTATACGCCCAGCTTCCTATTTATTTTGCTTAACTCGCTGTCCGGATTAAAGCGGGAGAAAATTTTTTCCTGTTCTTGGTAGAGTCGTTTAATTTTTTCAAGTGCTAATTTGGCTTTAGGCTTTTGCCCGTCAGAACTTAATACTAGTTGGAGGTAGACGTCCGTTCCAAGGGCTTTAAATTCTAATTGAGCAAAAGGTTTTTGCGAGGCAGGCATAATTTTACTTAGGAAGTTCTAGTTCTTCGATCAATCTGCTTGTTAACATTTGTGGAATTTGCGCTGGCATTGATGTTCGCGGAACTTTTGTTAGCGTTCGTTTGCCCGTTATTTTGATTTTGGTTTTTGCTTTTTAAGGTTGTTGAGACATTGTCATTTTGGTTAGTGGTATTGGTTGAATAACTCTCGGGATCATTTGAAGCGGAACTGTTTTTTTCCGCGATTTCGGAGTCTTCCGGGGTGGAACCAGTATTTTCGAGAGCGGCGATTTCTTTTTGGTTCTCTTTATCTTTTATTACTAAAAAAATCACTGCCATAACGAGGAGATTGATGACGAAGACCAATATTTTACTGGAATGATTTTTGAGTTTTTCCATTAGTATACAGTTGAGTTAACTTACTTTTAAATATTTTAACATCGATTAAGAAAAGAAAAAAGGGGTTTCGTGTTGCCTATTTTCAATATTGATGCTAAAAAAATAAGTTTACGCGCAATGAACCTTACAAAAAAGGAGACGGGATATGGAAAGAGAAAAACTATTGCGGGGGTTGGATTTGGTTTTTTCTGCCATAATTCTAATCCCCCTTGTACTCTTTGTGTGGCCATTTGTGGCTCTGGCAATTTTTTTGTCGGACGGCTGGCCGGTCATATTCTATCAGCCGAGGGTTGGCAAAAACGGGAAGGTCTTTGTTATGCCAAAGTTCCGCACCATGAAAAATGGCACGGAAAATGACGAAAAACCGCAAAACCGAAGGGACTCAAGAATCATTCCTCATGTCGGATTTATTCTCCGGATCACAAACATTGATGAAACTACCCAGTTTATTTGTGTCCTTTTGGGAAAGATGTCTTTGGTGGGTCCCCGGCCGGATTTGCCTGGAAGGAAGCCCTTTTATCACAAAGATGATTGGGAAGTAAGAACGGCCGGTCGTTTACCGGGAGTAACCGGCCGCTGGGCGCTCTACAGGAAGGGGAGGATTGAAATTTCCGCTAGAGAGGCCGTTGCAATGGATCTCGAAAAAATAACAATACCGGAATACCTTCGTCTTGTTTCAGCTACTCCTTTCGTGATAATCCGAAGGATCTGCCGGCCAAGCGTTTACAACATAAGGAACGTATGCTGACGGATACCAACAAGCCTTGCCGCTAATTATTTTCCAATAATTACTTAGTTGCGGTAAGGCTTTTTTTATTACTAGGTAAAATGAGGTTTAATCGATAGGTTTTGACAAAAAGATCAATAAAAAAAGGACTGTTTTGAGTTACAGTCCAAATTGCGGTAAATAGCTGAAAAATTTGAGATTATTCTTTCTTTTCTTTGGCCGGTTTTTTGAACAGACACTCTATCGGCAGAAAGAACATCGCGAAAAGCTCTAGAAGGTTTTCGGAAGGTACGAAACCAAGGCTTCTCAACCAGTTAACTCTTTCCCTCCAATTCATTTTCCGCCTCCTTAGGAGTTTAGTTGGTTTTTGATCATGCTCTCATAAAGCTCCATTGTAGTGTCGACGTATCCTGGAAAATCCTCGATTGTCATTGAAGTTTCATGGGCGCGATCACCAATCTTACTCACTAGGTTTGGATTATCGAGGATGAATTTCAGCTGGGAGCTGAACTGTCTGTGGTTGAGAGGATTCATTGTCAGAACGTTTTCTCCCCTCTTGAGAAAATTGTATTTGGCAAATATTTCCTCGCTTAACAACAGACACTTGCCGCAAGCCATCGCCTCTCTGACGGATATAGGACGATGCGTTGCTATCGGAAAATCTCTTTCCGCGTGAACAAAGATATCCGCTCCTCTTAGATAGGAAGGGATTTTCCATGGAGAAACCGGAGAAAAAATCTTTACCGCTCCTTCCAGGCCCAACAGACTAACTTCTTTCCTGAGCAGGTTCAATTTTGGTCCTGCGGTAATAAAAACAAGATAAGCCGCATTTTTGAAGGGGACAAACGATCTCAATAAATCGTAAGTTCCTTTAACGGCTGCGATCTTTCCAATAGACATAATAACCGGTTTGTCTTTGGGTAAATCTTCCGTTGTAGGTCCCTCGGGAGAAAAAAATCTAGTGTTAACGGAAACTTTGTCATTAAACCACATTTTGTTTTTTGGAACGCCTTGCTTTTCCAGTAAGCCTGCTACCAGTGTAGAGCGGTAGGTAATAATCCTATCGGCCTTAAGAAGAATTTTTTTCAAAAGAGGATTTAGCAGATAGTGAGATAATAGCTTAGTCAAATCACTTCCTGCATGGCGAATTACCCAGGGAATTCTATTGTTTACTAAAGATAAAGCCAAAAAAGCCGCAATAGCGTTGGGAACCAAGTACCAGCTGTCTATTAAATCTAAACCCTCTGTTTCGATTAGAGATAGGGTGATACTGGCTAACTTAGCCTCATAAGGGTTTCCCTGGGGTATATAGTAAGGTAATTCGTTGGGAGGGGTTGCGCGAATTTCTAGGTTTGGAATTTTGAGATAAAAATCAATGTCTTCGGAACAGACTTTCAGTCTATGCTCTTTCTCGACTTCATACGCATTTGTGATGATTCTTATTAGATAACCCATTTCGGCCAAGGCCCGGGTTAGCCAATAGGTTTTGGCTGATTCCCCTCCTTTTGTGGGGGGATATTTGCAGATAAATCCTATTTTCATTGCTGAGCTCCTCTCGATCGTTGATCTAAAAAAATAAGGCGGGGTTAAACTTCCCGCGCCTCGGTTTTTATCGGCAGTATGTACTACACTTGCTTACATTTGGTCGAGGTCTTCATCGTCGTGGTATCCGCAACCGCCGCAATCAACGCCACAATCCAAGCAGGCGCGAAAGTCCATGTTTACGTTGTCGTCTTTCAATCTTGTCTTCCAAAAAGCGTACTGTTTTTCCAGTTCTTTCAGGTTCTCTTTTAGACCCATGATGATTTGCTTAGCCTCCTTTTCTCTTTTTTCTGCTGAAATTTTTCCAGCAAGAAGGATCTTGGGAAAAATAACTGCCTCCGACAGCAAAAGCCATCGCCCGGCAACCACGACAAACATTGCGTAGGTTACAGATGCCGCATTTCTCGATTTCTTTTTCCTGCCGTAGGAGTTTTAATTTTTCTCCAAAAAAAACTTCTTCCATAGTCTGCTCTGGAAATTTTCCTATGACAAGAGGTAGTCTGCGACAAGGATAAACAGTGCCATCGGGAAGGATGGCTAATGCGTTCATCCCGATTGAACATCCGGCGTATGTTTCTTTGGAATTCCGACTTTGGCAAATCAAACCCGATTCAATGCCAAGATCTTCTTCGAGAAGAGTAAACAAGTTATTTTTTCTACCGAAGACTAGCGAGTGTTTTTTTGACAAGGAAGCGGACACATCATAATAATGCAGCAACAACTCTCTGACTTTCTCCGGTTTCAAAATTTGGGAAACTTCGCGACAATTGTTAGGAATCATTAAATCAAAAGCAAAAAGGTTGGCTCCGGCTTCAATGCAGCTATTGATGATGCCATCTAACTCATTTGTGTTGTGGATACCAATTGTGGCCATGACGTGCACCCGAATCCCATGCTCAGTCAGGATTCTTATAGCCGAAACAGTTTTTTCGTAACTGCCCTCTCCTCTGAACCAATCGTGAGTTTTTTTCTTGCCGTCTAAACTCAACTGGTAACTTTTGATGCCTATTTCGTGTAGTTTCTTGGCCATAGTGTTGTCTATAAGGCAGGGATTTCCAAGTATTCCTATTGGTATCCCCTTATCTTTGGTGGCCTGCATTAATTCAAAAAAATCCTTTTGCCGTAAAGGGTCTCCTCCGCTAAAATTGATTTTCAATGGAACACCGAAGCTTTCAGTGACTGTTTTAAAAAGGTCATCAAGGATCTTAAAATTTTCCTTTAAATCAAGTTCTCTTTTTTTTGCTGTTTTATCTCTTCCATAGAAAACATAGCAGAAACGGCAACGTGGTTTCTTGCATTGGCTCGTTGTTTGCCATTGTACCGTAAACTTACTTCCCGCTCCTTCTGGCATGGTTTGGTCCTCCTATATATAGCCTTGTTAACGTGCTTTGCTATTTTAAGTAGCATTGGATTTTATTCACCAATATATATCTTGTCAATATTTAAAGGCGAGACTTTGTATTTTAGTATCTAATATGAATTAAGGACATTCTGTTAAAAATGTCCTTGGTTTGAAAAATTAATTTTTTCTTTACTTTTTCCAGTCACTTCTTAGCAGTCCGAAAAGCAGTAAATCATGGTAATTACCGTCTTTAAAGACCGCTTCTTTTTGGCAACCTTCTTGGGTAAATCCTAATCTTTTGTGCAGGTTAACGCTTCGTTTATTGAAGCTAATTACCGAGGTGGAAATACGGTGCAGATTGAGTGTTTCAAAACAATACCCTAAAAAGAGTTCTGCCAGCTCCATTCCATAACCTTTGCCCCAATGATCTTTTTCGCCAATAATTACGAAACCGATGGCATTTTTGTCCTTCCAATTGATCCCCTGAATACCGGCTATCCCGATGGGTTCGTCAGCGAGTTTATCAGAGTCTCTTCGTAGCTCAATTATCAGGAATATGTCTTTTTTGGATACATTGATTGTCTCAATCCAACTTATTCCTCTCTCTTGAGTAAAAGGTAGATAATACTGTGTTAAGTTTTGAGTTACCTCCTTATCGTTGAACCACTCGATTAGTAATCTGACATCCTTTCTTTCGATGGGTCTTAGAATCACATTTATTCCTTTAAGCATGGCTCTATCCTCCTTTTTTATGCCAATTTTATGGTAAATATCTTTGACAAAGCAGACTAATCCCGTAAAAGAAATGAGTCAATAGATCGAAGCCTAGATAACTATTTCGTAGAAGCTTACGATAGAGGTTTAATCGGTTCAGGGAATTAAATCAAAAAAAATTTAATTCTGGACGAGGGCGCTTACGTAAAGCCCGATGTAGTATGGCCAAAGAACCAGTGCTAATGCGCCTTTCCAAAAAGACAGGTGCAAAAAACCAATAGTAAACAGCCATCCGGTAAACCAAGAAAAGCCGGTGAAACTGTGGTTTTCGACTTTTATTTTCTTCATTGGTTAAATTATTTTATTAATTTACTTAATGAATTTTTTGAGATCGGATTCAACCAGGATTCTTCAGGTATCCTTGTTAGTTCTCATAGTTAGGATAATGCTAAGCCAGCGGAATTTTTTGGTCAAAAAAAATTCCGCGCGGGGTTGATGGAAATCAAAAAAGTTTGGATATTTCCTAAAAAATAATATAATAGTTAATAAAATATCTTTTGCGAAAATAAAATAAAAAATAAAAAAGAACGATCAAAAAAACAAGCATAATTTTTTGGCTGATCGGAACGGCTTTAGCCGGGGGTTTGATTTCGCCTAAAAGCGCTTTGACCGCTCCGCTACCAAAAAATGGACCGGATTTAACTGGATTAAAAAATACCTTAGGAACAAATCTTGAAATTTCGGTTAGTCCTAAAACCGACAAGCTTGATTTTTTGGGGAAAAGGGATAGGAAATCGCCGCTTTGGCAGACAAAAGACGTAGGCAAAAATAGTCAGGAGAATTCCCGGAAATTTTTACGGGAATTCGGAAAATATTTTGGCATCCAGGATTCTGATCGCGAATTAGCATTGTTGAAAGAAACCAACGATCAGGTAGGGATGAGTCATTTGAAATATAACCAAAAATTGCGGGGAGTACCCGTTTTTGGTGGGCAATTAACCGTTCATTTAAAAGATAACCAAACGGTTACTACAGTTAATGGTAATATTCAACCCCTCGACCAACTGGACACCGCGCCTAAAATTAGCCAGGAAGAGGCAATAAAACTGGCAAAAAAATTATGGGCGAAAAAACAGAAAGGCGACCCCCGAACCATTAAGGATGCCCGACTCTATATTTATAATAAAAAATTCATTAGCTCCCAGCGAGATGACACTCGAAACTACTTGGTTTGGGAGGTAAATTTATTTTCTCCCCAACCTTACCAACACGAATTAATTTATGTTAACGCCCGGGACGGATCTTTAGTCGACCGCCGGGTGGTTGTTAAGCGCGCGGTGGACCGTCGTGTTTACAACTGCCGTCCCTGGGATGATTACAACGCTTGTGTGTTGGAAGACACTCTTCACAACTCTGACCATGGTCGGAGTGAGGGGGTAGGCGTTCGGGGAATTACCGATATCGACAATCTCTATGACTATACTGGCAATATTCATAATTATTATGGGGATACTTTTTCCCGTTTGGGCGCGAATAGCCAAGGTGGTCTAGGAGACAATATTACCAATTCTTACGGAAAAACCGATAGCTATGGGAAGATCGACTACGATCCCTGGCGAGGAGTTTATTGCCCGGATAACGCTTTTTTTGATGTTAATCCTGAATATGGCGGTGCTACAATAAATTTTTGCGAAGGATCGGCGACCAAAGACGTGGTAGGTCACGAGTATGCCCACGGGCTAAGCTATTTTTCCATTTTGGACGGTTATGGCGATCCTAGTGGTTTGACTTATGCTTACGAATCCGGGGCATTGGAAGAAGCCAATGCCGATGTCTTTGGCGAAGCGGCAGAAAACTATATGAATGGAAGCAGCGATTGGCTGATAGGAGAAGATATCGCCAGCGGCCCTTTTAGGAGTATGAGCAGTCCGGCCAGTATCATAGATCCCGGAATCGGATCATATCCCGAAAGATTTAACAGTGGAAATTTCTATTGTGATATATGGGATAACGGAGGAGTGCACCACAATAGTACGGTAGTTACCCATGCCGCTTATCTGATGGCGATGGGAGGAAATTTTAACGGATGTTCGGTTGGCGCGATCGGTCGGGCAAAGGAAGAAGCGGTATTTTATCGGGCAATCACTCAATATTTGACTACGATATCGGAATTTAACGATGCTTATTTGGCCCTGAACTCCGCGTGCGCGGATTTATACGGGGCGGGAAGTGATGATTGTGTTAATGTAAAGAAAGCTTTACGTTCGGTGGAAATGAACCAAGGAGGAATGTGTTCGGGCTTGTCCGGGGGGGCTCCGGACTGCGATTTTACTTCCGCTCCCACTATTACCAAAGTTTCTTCGACGATAGAGGACGGCAGCTATAATGCTGGCAGTGTTATCGATATTAATGTGGCTTTTTCGGACTTGGTCACTGCGACGGGCAGCGTAACAATTAATTTAAATACCGGAAGAAGCTGTATGTTCAACATAACCAACAGTTTGTCTAGCTCCTGTAATTATATTGTCGATCCGGCTGACAATACGAACAGTTTGGAAGTGGCGAGTATAACGGGAACAATTACCGATCAGGATGGAAACGCGTTGGTTAATTTTCTACCGGCTTCTAGTCTGTCGCAAAATAATCGAATTATGATTGACAATATCTCCCCTACTATCGTGGGGGTGGCCGATGGACAAGTCTATGAGAGTAATGTCGTACCGATTTTTGATGAAGGAACTGCCACGCTTAACAATGCCAGTTTTAGTTCGGGACAAAATATTTCCGCTGACGGCGATTATTTGTTAGTCGTAACCGACGAGGCGGGCAACAGCACTAGCGTGGAATTTACGATTGAGAAAATTATAACTGATGATATTTCTCCTACGATTTCAGGAGTGGCTGATGGTCAAGTCTATCGAACCGATGTTGCACCGATTTTTGATGAAGGAACTGCCACGCTTAACGATGCCAGTTTTAGTTCGGGACAAAATATTTCCGCTGACGGCGATTATTTGTTAGTCGTAACCGACGAGGCGGGCAACAGCACTAGCGTGGAATTTACGATTGAGAAAATTGTTTCCTCAATCAGTTCCCTACCCTATTCGGCCAAAAAAGCTAATCGAAGAATCAGTTTTTCCGTTTACGGTCTGAACTTGCCGGGAAAATTGAAAGCCAAAGGATTTGTTGCGAGACTCAACGGAAGGAGATTGAAAATATTAAGTGTTAGGAATATGGGACAATACACTCTAGTCAACACCAGGCAGAACTTCCGCAAATGGCCGGCCGGAGATTATCGCTTCGATCTTAAATACGGTTACAAGATTCGTAAAACTTGGTATCGCGGCTCAGTTAGCAAGGATTATATTCTTACGATTAACTAATCCGCGGCACGCTTAAATGATATTGGAAAACAGGAGTGGCATACCCGATTCATAGCGGATAATTTTCTAATATATCGACAGAATTGCCTCTTGGCTACGATTCCCGCGCTCCCATGCTTTATTGACTTTTTTCTTGTAGCTCATGGTTAAATTATAGGTAGCTCGCGGCCATTTTTTGTATTTCATCGAGACTGTCACTCGGGTGGTCGTTCCGGCACTGGTTACCCGGATTGGTTTGACTTTTCGGCCATTTAACCGGATGCTTACCCAGCTTTTTTTTGCTTTTCCCAAATTTAAGTCGTTGAAAGTAAAATTAATTTTTCGAGTGATTTTCTTGTTGCTGTAAGGAAGCGTGGTTTTATCAGTAGTGACGTTTTGGCTGGCAGAGGGGCTGGCAGAATCGGAAGGATTACTGGGGTCGGAAGTATCGCCGGAAGAAGGACTGCCAAAAATAAGTATCCGGTTGTATCCGGAATCAGCCACAAACAATTTTGTTCCGTCAAAATAAAGTCCCATCGGTTGGTACAAAGTGCTGGACAGCGAACCGGATGATCCTCCAGTCAGATTTGCTCTCCCGACCACCTCGTCGGCGCTGACATTGTCGCTTCCGGGGATTGAATTAAAAATCAAAACCCGGTCGTTTTCCGTGTCGGAGATAAACAACTTTGACCCGTTAGAAAATACGCCGGCCGGATAATTCAAGCTGTTTCCGGCGACGCTACCGTTTTGGTTGGCCGAACGTTCCGTCATATTTGGCTGACCAACCACCACGTCCGCGTTAGCGCCGTTGCTACTAGGTATTGAATTGTAAATAAGCACGCGGTTGTTATACAGATCGGCAATGAAAAGCTTAGTCCCGTCGGAAGAGACTCCCGATGGATCACTTAACGTATTGGCGGTGGCAGAGCCGCTTCGATTTTGGGAAGAAGCGTTCATATCGGCTTGTCCGACCACCACGTCCGCGCTGGCATTGTTTGAGGTAGGAATCGAATTGTAGATTAAAACGCGGCTGCGGTAAAAATCGGAAACAAAGAGCTTAGTCCCGTCGGAATAAACGCTATTGGGCCCGCCTAAGTTGTTGGCTGTCACTGAAAAACTGGAATATTGGACATTGGTTGTCATATCGACTTGTCCGACTACTACGTCCGCGCTGGCATTGTTTGAGGTAGGAATCGAATTGTAGATGAGTACTCGGTTGTTTCCCTGGTCGGCGATAAATATTTTTGTGCCGTCGCAGTGTACTGCCGAGGGGTGATATAAGGTGTTAGCTGAGGGGGAGGCTTGCCCCTGGTTTTCACTGCTTCCGGTCGAATCTGTTTGGCCAATAACCAAATCCGCGTTAGCGCCGCTGGCCGCGGGGATCGAGTTGTAGATCAGTACGCGGTTGTTGCTTCTGTCGGCGATAAATAGCTTTGTGCCGCAAACCGAAAGGCCGCGAGGATCGGTCGTGGTACTTGCTCCGGTCGCCGCCGCTGCGGTGCTGGTAGTGTTTGGTTGCCCCAACGCGACACTGGCGGTCTCACTAACGGTTGCCGCCTGGGCGGAAAAATTATAACCGCAAAGTGAAACTCCGGCAGCTAAAAAGGAGATTAATGTTAGATAGATTATCTTTTTTTTCATTTTTGTTTTTAAATTTATTTTTTGTGAATAGACAATTTTTATTGCTTCTAAAGTAACTTATTTTTTTTAATTAGTGGAATTTCTCGTTCCTCAAAGAAAGAGTTATGTAGAATGTCGCACAATATAATTAAAACCTTTTAAAGAATTTTATGGTAATGGTATTAATATGGTATTATTAATACCATTAAATGATATGAAAATATATAGTTAACTGATATTAAAAAGACAATTTTTGTCAAAAAGTAAATATTAAAAATAAAAATGAAAATCGGTTCGTTTTTTTTAGCTTTGTTGGTGATATTTTCCACGGGCGGTTTTTTGAATGACCAAAAAATTGCTCAAGCGGACGGAAATCGCACTTTGAATTACCTTATTAAAGGGAAAAAACCCAAAAAAGGCAAAATCAAATTTTTTCTCTCTGACGCTATCTATAATCAAATGGTTCCTGAAACTAGATCGTATCCTTGCGACACGTGTTCCCCCCGATCCCTAATGTACTTATCCGCCATAGAATACCCTGCTCAAGAAGCCGCCCTCCAAACCTTGGCTGATCAAATCAAAGAGAAATCAAAAAACAAGACAAACCAGGTCCGGATCGCCGTTACATTGGTGCAAAAAATTCCCTACGATAGCGACAAAACTGCCCATATGGGAGCCCGTCAACATGTTCAACGGCTACCCTATGAGGTTCTTTACGATAATTACGGAGTTTGCGCGGAGAAGAGTCAGTTGCTGATTAATCTATTGAAAAAATTGGGCTACGGTACGGCTTATTTGGAATTTGAAGCCGAAAACCACGCCGCGGTGGGAATCAAATGTCCACCCCAATATGATTATCGAGATTCGGGATATTGTTATATTGAGACCAACGAACGTTCGATAATATCTTGTGATGAAGATGATTATCGTGACAGTTATCGAAAAAGTGATCCGGAAGTTACGGTCATCAATGATGGCGACACTTTTACCGATGTCGGCCGGGATTACAAAGACGGGGTTAAATGGGCCACACTGGCCTACAAAAAAACTGCGCTTACCAAAAAAGAAAAGAAAACCTATAAAGCCCTCAATAAAAAGTATGGCTTATAGGGAACGACTCCAGTGGTCTGTTTTGGCGGTTTGGGCAAGAGAAAATGATAAACTTATTTTTCATAAGCCTGCTCTAGTTCAATTAACCTAACTTAAACCGAAGCTTCTTCCAAACAATCCCTTTAGGCTGCTTGTCAAGTACCCCTTTTGTTAGACACTGTTTCTACAAGTAAAAATTGATTGACGTATTGGACCGGAGGCATGTGCAAGCTGGTGTGAATTCGGGTATGGTTGTAGATGTAAATGCCCTGGTAAATAGCATAAACCAGCTCTCCTAAGGTCTCAAATCTGTTGGGATCGCCTAGATTCACTTTGAACTGGGAATAAAAGGATTCCTGGTAGCCGTTTTCCCAAGGCGAAGCCACATTGCTCATGGAAATACAGATGCCCAGACTCTCAACTAGGGTGACGTAATCTTTTGATAAATACTCGCTGCCCTGGTCGGAATGGATGATAGCCGGCACCGGATGTTTGTGAATGGCGGATAAAAAGGCGTTGATCACGAGTTGAACTGAATGGTTGGTCATCACGGAAAATCCCACGATCTCCCGGCCGAAC
>Ga0172371_10002209_pt1 | contig 31047 bp, 35 predicted proteins | sample Lak12m_FD_114543 | JGI IMG/M metagenome (GOLD analysis project Ga0172371, IMG submission 114543) | Freshwater microbial communities from Kabuno Bay, South-Kivu, Congo - kab_022012_12m | ecosystem: Environmental > Aquatic > Freshwater > Lake | place: Democratic Republic of the Congo: South-Kivu...
ACAAGTAAAGCTGCCGCAAAAATAACCAGTTGGGTCGCAAGTTGAGTACTATCAAATTCTGGGATAAATATTTTTTGGATTGACTGACCCAAAGATTGAGGTAGTTTAGCAACAATTCCGGCGAAAATTATTAGTGAGATTCCGTTACCCAGACCTTTTTCTGTTATTTGTTCACCTAACCACATCAAAAACATTGTCCCAGCAGCGAGTGAGAGTAAAATTATCGCCCACTGTGATATTGTAGGTGTTCCAAGTAAATCCTTTCCTAATTGCGAAGAAGAATACTGCAACACTCTTATAGCACCATAACCTTCAATAAAAGCAAGTGGTAAAGCTAAAAGTCGTGAATATTGGTTAATTTTCTTCTGCCCACTCTCCCCTTCTTTTGAAATTTCTTCAAGCTTTGGTATAACCATTGTCAAAAGCTGTATCATAATTGAAGCTGTGATATATGGACCAACTCCGAGCATAACGATAGAGAAATTACTAATTCCTCCACCAGAGAAGATATCTAGAAAAGAAAAAACTGCATTACCTGAAAAGACTTCACTAAGAAAGCTTCTTACACTATTCGCATCTGGTCCGGGTATTGGGACATGTGCTGCAACTCTAAAAATGAAAAGAACAAATAAAACAGTGAGAATCTTTTTCAATAGATCTCTGTTTGTGATTATTTGTTTTAGTTTTTCCATCCCCTATCTTTCTATTTTTCCGCCAGCCTTAATAATTTTCTCGCCGGCTGTCTTTGTTACCGGTACAGAAACTGTTATTTTTTTTGTAAACTTTCCGCCATCTACTATTTTAACTCTTCCAACTGATTTTTTTATAATTTTTGCCGCATATAGAGCTTCAATTGTAACTTTAGAACCGTCTTTAAAACTTTCAAGAACCTCTAGTTTCAAAGTTTGAGGTTTTTTTGATCTTGCTACAAAACCACGTTTTTTTGGCAATCTTTGAGTTAAAGGCATTTGGCCACCTTCAAAACCTGGTCGTAATTTTTTACCGGTTCGTGATTTTTGTCCCTTTATTCCACGACCTGATGTTTTTCCCTGACCTGCAGATATTCCACGACCTGGTCTTTTAGATTTTCTTACCGATGTACTTTTTAATTCTGAAAGTTTCATTTCTTATCCTTCTTTGTTGCTGGTTTCTTTGATATCGATTTTTGTGGTTTTTCTAGCTTTTTTTCCTGTTTAGCAATTGGAGTTTTTAATTCACTAAGACCCTTCATTGTGGCATAAACATTGTTCAATTTAGACGAAGAACCTTGAATTTTTGAAAGTATGTCTTTCACACCCGCCGCTTCTAATACTGCACGAACAGCCCCACCTGCTATAACTCCAGTACCTTTTCGTGCTGGCTTTAAAAAAACTTTAGCTCCGGCAAATTCCGCTGTGACTTCATGCGGAATAGTTGTTTCATTCAAGTTAACACTTATCATAGTCTTTTTAGCTTTTGTTGTAGCTTTTTCAATAGCTGCGATAACCTCGCCACCTTTTTCAACCCCAACCCCTACTTTGCTATTTTTATCACCAACAACAACTGTTGCCCTGAATCTTAATCGCCTTCCACCTTTAACTACCCGAGTAACTCTGTCAATTTGAATAACTTTTTCTTCTAGTTCTTGCTTTTGTTCATCTGTAACGATCAAATCTCTCATATAATCTCCTTAAAATTCTAGTCCTGATTTTCTTGCTGCTTCGGCTAGAGCTTTTACTCTACCATGATAAAGTTTAGCCCCTCGATCAAAAACCACTTTTTTTATACCAGCTTTTTTTGAAAGCTGACCTAGCTGTTCTCCAACCTTTTCTGCTTTTTGGATCTTTGTCATTTTTTCCTTTAAACCGAGGTCATTTGCAGAAACTAAAGTTTTTCCTGCAATATCATCAATTATTTGTGCTCTGATGTATTTCAAAGATGCATGCACACTAAGTCGTGGGATATTAGCAGTACCTTTAATTTTTGCTCTAACGCGTTTTTTTCTTAACTGTTTTCCTTGTAATTTCATTTGTTTATCCTCCCGACTTGACAGCTGCTTTACCTGCTTTTCTTCTGATTCTTTCGCCTTCATAACGAATACCTTTACCTTTATAAGGTTCCGGTTTTTTGAGCGCTCTAATTTCAGCAGCAGTTTGACCCACCATCTGTTTATCTATTCCGTTTACAATTATCGTATTTTTTTCGACTCTTATTTCAACACCTTGTTTCGGAGTATATATCGTTGGATGAGAAAAACCCAGAGCCATAACTAATTTCCCATTTTCAACGCTAGCGCGATAACCAACACCTTTAAATTCTAATCTCTTTTCAAAACCCTCTGTTACACCGGTTACCATGTTAGAAATTAAAGTTCTGGTTAACCCATACTGTTCCCGCGAAGATTTACTACCGGATACGGGCTTGATTTTTATCTGGGTTTCGTTCGCTTCAATTTTAACCGCAGCATGCACTGTTAAGTTAAGTTCTCCTTTAGGTCCACTGACCGTAATCTTGCGACCGGAAATAACAACTTTCACGTTCTCTTTTATTTCGACTGGTATTTTACCTATTCTTGACATACATGCTCCTTAATAAACCTTGCAGATTAACTCACCACCTAGTTTTAACTTCTTAGCGTCAGTACCGGTCATCACTCCTTTTGAAGTAGAAACGAGGGCTATTCCATGACCCGAAAGTACTGAAGGAATTTCATCTTTTTTGACATAAACACGCCGTCCGGGCCTTGAAATACGCTCCAAGAGTTGAAGAGCTGGTTTACCTTCAGGATAATTTAATCCTACTGTAATTTTGCCATCCTTTGTTGAAAAAGAATTAATATAATCATGTTTATTAAGAATATCTAGAATTGCCAGCCTTGCTTTTGAGGTATCGAAAACAACGCTTTCCTTGTTTACCATATAAGCGTTTCTTATTCTTGTTAACATGTCTGATATTGGATCAACTATACTCATTTTTTCTCCTTATTCCTACCAACTAGATTTCTGCACTCCCGGTATTTCACCTTTTGAGGCTAATTCTCTAAAGCAAATACGGCACATTTTGAATCTTCTTAAATAACCCTTTGGGCGACCGCAAAGTTCGCACCTTGTAATATTTCTTGTTGAAAACTTCGGTTGTTTCTTTGCTTTTTCGATTAAAGATTTTTTTGCCATATTTACTCCTTCGCCTTAAATGGAAAACCGAGTGCCATAAGCAAAGCTAAAGCATCTTCTTTGCTTTTTGCATTTGTATTAATATTAATTTGTAAGCTAATTGCAGCTACATCCTGTCCAATTAATTCTGGGAAAACAGTATGTTCTTTTATCCCAAGTGAATAATTTCCTTTGCTATCAAAAGCATTCCTTGAAATTCCTCGAAAATCTCTAACACGTGGTAATGCAACATTAACAAGCCGATCAAGAAATTCATACATACGTGCCCCACGGAGCGTAACCATGGCGCCGACAGGCATTCCGGTACGCAATTTAAAACCTGCAATAGATTTTTTTGCTTTTGTTCGGACTGTCTTTTGACCTGTAATTGCCTCGAGAGCAGCCTCTGCTTCTTCTAATCGTTTTGAATCTGCCACCGCACGTCCAACACCAGCATTTACTATAATTTTAGATATACGTGGAACAGCATTAATATTTTTAATAGAAAGCTCTTCCCCTAATTTTTGTCTAATTTCTTTTTCGTATAATTCACCTAGACGTGTCATTATTTCTCCTTAACTTCCTTAGGTGTAATGATTATTTTTCCGCATTTTTTACATTTTCTGGATTTTTCATTACCTTTTTTTTCTATAGCAGCTCTTGTTGGTTTATTGCATGATGGGCAAATTAATTGCACTTTGCCGACCAGCATTGGCTTTGTAACCTCAACTGTTCCTCCACTTGGATATTTTTTCGATACTTTCACATGTTTTTTCACGATATTCACCCCAGAAACAAGAATAGTGCCCTTTTTAGCATAAACATGTTTAACCGTGCCTGTTTTTCCCTTATCTTTGCCGGAAAGAACAATTACCTTGTCATTTTTTTTGATTAAAAAATTCATTATACTACCTCCGGTGCAAGTGAAATTATTTTCATATATCCTTTTTCACGAAGTTCTCTTGCGACAGGTCCAAATATTCTAGTACCACGGGGGGTACCATCTTTGTTAATAATAACGGCTGCATTATCATCGAAGCTCAGGGTTGAACCATCCTTCCTACGAAAATCTTTTGCAGTTCTCACGACAACAGCTTGAACAACCTCTTTTTTCTTTACTGTACCGTTTGGTGTCGCGACTTTAACAGATGCTACTATAACATCGCCTAAAGAAGCGTATCTTCGTCTGGTTCCACCCAAAACTTTAATACACATAATCTCTTTAGCGCCAGTGTTGTCGGCAACTCTTAATCTGGTTTGATGTTGTACCATTATTTATCCTCTAATTCCTTGCCGCTTATAATCTTTGTAGTAATCCAATTCTTATTCTTTGAAAGCGGTTTTGATTCTTCTATTGTTACATAGTCACCTTCTTTTGCTCCAACTGTGTTTTCGGCCATAAATTTCTGATGAGATGTATATTTTTTTCTGTATATTGGATGAGTTTTCCTGGTTTCTACAGAAACAACAATAGTGTTTTGCATTCTATCTGATGTGACTACTCCTCTAAGATTTCTTTTCATTTGTAGCCTCCTCTTCTCTTTGAATTTCTCTTTCTCTTAAAATTGTTTTAATCCTTGCTATATCTTTTTTTATTCTTTCTATTTCTGTATGTTTATTAGTTTCTTTCGAAGCAACTTCAAAACGAATCTTAGAAAGAACATCTCTTTGTTTACTAAGCTCTGTAATTAGTTCTTTATCCTTCTTTGCCGCTATTTCTTTAACTTTCATCTTTTTCACCTGCTGTTTCTTTGATTACAATCTTGGTTTTCAGAGGCAATTTATGAGCCCCTAGTCTTAATGCTTCCCTTGCAATATCTTCTGGAACACCATCCATCTCAAATAGAATTCTCCCAGGCCTTACCTGAAATACATAATGATCGAGTGCTCCCTTACCAGAACCCATTGTAACTTCGTTTGGTTTTTTTGTGACAGGTTTTGCTGGAAATATTCGAATCCAGATCTTCCCACCTCTTTTAATATAACGAGTCATCGCCCGCCTTGCAGCTTCGATTTGCCTTGAATCTACCCAAGAAGCACTCATTGCCTTAAGACCATAACGGCCAAAATCAATATTAACGCCTCGATTTTCAACTCCATAAATGGGATTTTTCATCGATTTTCGATGCTTGGTTTTTTTGGGCATTAACATTATTTCTTCTCCTTGTTATCTCGACTGATCTCACCACGATAAATCCAAACCTTTACACCAAGGATGCCATAAGTTGTCCAGGCACGGGAAGTACCATAATCAATGTCGGCACGAAGGGTAGCAAGTGGAATTTTTCCTTGCGTAATAAATTGAGAACGCGAAATTTCTGCTCCGTTTAATCGCCCGCCAATCATAATTTTTGCGCCTTTTGCCCCCGCTTTCATAATTTTATCCATTGCTTGTTTTGCTGCTCTTTTGAAAGCTATTCTTCTCTCGAGCTGTTGTGCAATTGAATCAGACATTATTTGAGCATCAAGCTCTGGTTCCCTAATCTCTTCAATAGAAATGTCTTTTATTTTGGATTCGATTAACTTAGTTAAATCGTTTTTGAGTTCTGTTGCCCCAGCACCCCCGCGACCAATAATAACACCGGGACGTGAGGTAAAAATAATGACCGTAACCAAATTTGCATTTCGTTCAATTTCTACTCGAGATATACTTGCTTTGGTACCTAACTTTTTTTGAATATGGTTTCTAATTGCAATGTCTTCATGCAAATATTTTGCATAGTTTTCCTTCGAAAACCATCTTGATTTCCAGTCCTTTTTAACCTGTAGTCTAAAACTAATTGGATTTACTTTATGACCCATTTAAAACTCCCTTTGGTCGTAATTTTCAAATTGATAATTGATAATTGATAATTGATAATTCATGGTCTATCCTGTTTTCCTTCTGAATATGGTATTTTTAATATCTACTCTGGAAGCTGCTTGTTCCTTCTTAACAAATTCCGGACGTTCAACCTCTATTTTATTCTCTTTTATTTCGGTTTTATCAATTTTATCAGCTTTTTTAGACTGTTTAGCTAAAACTTCTCCAGAAACAATAACTGTAATATGAGAAGTTCTCTTTTTAATACTAGTAGCTGCACCCTTTGCTCGTGGACGATATCTTTTTAAAACAGGACCATTGTCGATCATAATACTCGAGACTATCAGGTCGTTTTTCTCTAAATTGAAGTTATTTTCAGCATTTGCCATCGCGGTTTTTAAAACCTTAGCAATTTCATGAGATGATTTTTGAGGAGTAAGTTTTAGTGCAGTTAGAGCAACGTTGGCATTCTTACCACGCACTAAATTAGCCACACTTCGTGCCTTTTTTGGTGATAATCTTATGAATTTACCTTTTGATAGAACTTCCACTATTCGCTCCGCTTCAAATTAAAATTTAAAAAATTCATTTTAGACACCCCTCGATTGTTCTTTAGCCATCTTACCGCCGTGTCCTCTAAATTTTCTGGTAGGTGCAAATTCACCCAATTTATGTCCAACCATATCTTCGGTCACAAGTACAGGAACGTGCTGTTTGCCGTTATGCACTGCAATTGTATGTGAAACCATTTCGGGTGTAATAGAAGAATTTCTTGCCCAAGTCTTAATGATTTTTCTATCCGAACCCATAGTTACAATTCTATTTTGTAACCTTTCATCTACATATGGACCTTTTTTAAGTGATCTAGACATTATTTTTTCCTTCTTTTTACTATAAATTTATCGGTAGGATGATTTCTTTTTCTTGTTTTAAGACCGAGAGCTTTTGCTCCCCAAGGAGTCTTTGGACCACCTCTTAAACCAATATCAGTGTGACCCTCACCACCACCATGAGGATGATCGTTGGGGTTCATAGATTTACCAAGGACTGATGGTCTAAAACCAAGTTTTCTGATTCTTCCAGCTTTCCCCCATTTTATGTTTTGATGATCAGGATTAGATACAACACCTATTGATGCCAAGCAATTTTCATTCACTTTTCTAATTTCCCCAGAAGGAAGTTTAACCTGGACAAATGTCCCTTCCTTTGCAACGAGTTGTGCCGAAACACCGGCAGATCTAGCTAATTTTCCGCCTTGGCCTGGATTTAGTTCGATATTATATATAAATGTTCCAATAGGAATATTCTTGAGTTGTGCACGATGACCAGGACGAATTAGTGCTTCATCACCGAAAACAATAGTTTTTCCGACTTTTAGGTTTTGAGGGGCAACCATATAGATTTTTTTACCATCTGAGGTGGCACAAAGAGCTATACGGGCACTTCTGTTTGGATCATACTCAATCGATTTAACCTCATATTTTCCAGCTGCAGACTTAAAATCTATAATTCTATACAATCTTTTAACGCCGCCGCCTCGATGACGTATCGTAATTTTACCCTGATTATTGCGTCCAGAGTTTTTCTTTAGTACTTTTGTTAAAGATTTTTCAGGCTTCTTTTTTGTGATATCAGAAAAATCATCAATCGAATATTGACGTACTGAATTAGAAATAGGTTTTAAAACACGGATAGCCATTATATCTTAAACTCCTCTATTTTCTGACCTTTCTTTATCGTTACAATCGCTTTTTTTACATCTTTACGTCGGCCAAATATTTTACCGACTCTTTTTAATTTACCGGGAATATTTATAATATTGACACTAATAACATCCACCTTGAATAACCTCTGAACTTCCTTTGCGACTAAATCCTTATTTGCTTCAGGAACGACATGAAAAACATATTTGCCATTTTCATGACCGGCAAAACCTTTCTCTGATATTACAACTTTAATTATTGTGTTTCCCATTTATTTTTTACCTTTTGGTGCTTTAGATTTCACTGTCTTTTTTTTAGGCATCTCTTTTAATATTAGGATGTTTGCCGCTTTTAATATCTCATAAGTATTGGTGTTTACTTCATTCGTTAGCTGTACATTTTGGATGTTTCTGAAATATCTTTTTAGATTGTTTGATTGGATTGCACTCGTTTCTTCAGATGCTAATATAAGTAATGGTTTTTTTAGATTATTTTTTTCTATAAATTTAGCTGCCTCTTTAGTGCTACCTATTTTAGGCATATCAAGATTTATAATTACACCTTTTCTAGCTTCAAAAGCAGCATTTTTAGCAAGTATTTTCTCTTTTTTATTCACATTTTTTTGATAATTTTCATTTCCTTGTGGACCAAAAGTTACACCACCGCCTCTCCAAATTGGAGAACGATTCGAACCCGCACGGGCACGACCAGTCCCTTTTTGTCGGAAAGGTTTTTTTCCACCACCAGACACTTCACCGCGCTTTTTTGTTTTAGCTCGGCTTTTACGTAGATTAGAAAGGTTGGCTTCAACAACTTTTGAAACAACTGTAATTGTATCTGTTTTTGTAGATTGACTACTCATTGTTTGTTTCCTTTGGTTTATCCTGTGCAGAGATGATCACCAATGATTTTTTTGGACCTGGGATTGATCCTTTTACTAATATTAAATTTTCTTCAGATATAATCTTCACAATTTGAAGATTCTTATGAGTTACTGATACGCCACCGAGCCTTCCGGGCATCTTTTGACCCTTGAATACATGTTGTGGAAAAGCTGCACCAATCGAACCGGGAGCACGGTAATTATGTGAACCATGAGTTTTAGGTCCACGATGGAAATTATGTCTTTTGATGGTTCCGGCAAAACCCTTACCCTTTGAAACACCTTGAACCTTGACAATATCCCCTTCTTCGAGAATATCAGCTCCATATGATTCACCAATTTGATATGCCTTTCCATCCTCACCCATTATTTCACATAAATGTTTAGGGTTTTTACCGCTTTTTTTAAAGTGCCCCAATTGAGGTTTTGCTGTTTTTTTTGATTCCCCTGTCCCAATTTGAATAGCAGAGTAACCATCTTTTTCTTTTGTTTTTAGTTGGGTTACAATATTTTCTTCTGCTGAAAGTAAAGTAACAGGCACAAAATTACCCTTTTCATCAAAGAGATGGGTCATTTCTAATTTTTTTGCAAGTAGTGTTCTCATTTTTTTTACTTTTTTAGCAAAATAAATTCCGACAACCGATGGTATCTGCCCCAAGGGGGTATCCTGAGCATAGTCGAAGGACTACATTTCGGATTCAGACCTGTCTGGTTCTCGAATAATTATTTGCTAAGCCCATAAATTATAGCCTAAAAACACCCTACTCGTCAACTGTTTTTTGTGCGATAACTTCTAAGCAGTTAGTTTATTGTTTTATGCGTCTCCGTATCTACTCTCTTAAGATGACGTAGTCTTCTTAATATAAAGTAGATATAGTGCCTGAAAAGATCAAGCCGGAGTGCACACATCGCCTTTTGAAACCAAATCATATGTGGGGGAAAGCATTTTCCTTTTGGTTTAAACCGAATGGAATCTTTAGTCCTTTTAAAATTCGCCCAAAGCTCCTCATGGCTTATTGCTTTTGGTGACTTTAGCTCAGTATAACAAACATCCATAGCTGCCTTGAAAAAATGCATGTCTGCAGCCCCAAACGCTAAGCAATTATCATTATTCAAGAATTTTTTAGCTCTACTGTTTCGGATGCGACCCGTGAAAGCATTAATCTCCTCATAACCATTGCCACCAAAGACAACTCTCTTACCTTTTACTTTATGCCGAAATACTCCTTTGCGGCCAAAAGGATGTGGTGCAATTGCAACTCCATTATGATTTTCTATAATTGTTGTCAGTTCTTTAATAGTAGAATAAACAGGAATAAAGTTATCAGTGCTTAAAAAATCTTCATAAAAGGTTTCCAAATCGTCTAGATTATTGAAATATGCCAGTATTTCATAATATTTCCCGTCAACAGAAAAAGCACATTCTATGCCGGGAAAATATATCAAACCATACTTTTTGGCAAATTTCTGTGCAATTTGGGCACCCTTTATCATATTATGATCAGTAATAGAAACCGCTAATATTCCCCTTTTTTTAGCATATTTTAGAACTGCTTTAGGTGAATAAATCCCGTCGCTATAATAAGTATGAAGGTGGAAATTCCCCTTTATAATATATTGTTTATTATGTTTATGATTGGTTTTTAAGATTGTCATCAGTGTGTTTGGATTAACCGTAAACCATTTTAACAGCTTTGCCGTAATTCCACAATAAAGGAACTGCGCCCGGACGCTAGGTAGCGTCGGGCGCGAGCTTGTGTTCCACCTCATAGATGTACATCTCCGTTTGAGGAGAAGGTTGAATAGAGGCCACACACCGGAAGGTCTTTCCGACCTCCGGTATTATGATGTCAACAGCTTTGACACAGGTGTTGTCATCATGACCATGATACTTGGTCTTGAAACCGTCGTTCGATCCGATATGCGCTTCCTTCCGAAGCAGAGCATATCCTTCTCTGAATATCCTTACTGCACCCGAGAAACCGCTTCGGGAGTCATAGGTGTGCTGCAGAATCGGCTTGAGATCCTGGGGCACCATCGCAGCTGTCATGATCCATCCCCCTTCATTAGGATTCGGACAATTGCATAGTGCAAGGTTTCACACAAGCTTGCCTATTATATTACTTATTAAGCTTTATTTCAAACAAAGCGCCCCGCTTTGATTCAAGCGGGGCAACCTTCTTGGTCAGCGATCCCAAATTACCTGGGCGTGGTCGGCTTTGAGCGGACGGCGAAACGAAAACGACGTTCGTTTTCGCCTGGACCTTCGGCAACACTCTCAAAGAGGCAGAAGACACGGATTCCATTTCCCTCGATCTGGAATGTTCCGGTTCTGATCTCTGTGATCTTGGGCGATTTACCGAGCTTTGTTCGATAACCACCGAGCGCCTTGAGCGTTTCTTCCAATATCTCAGCGTGCGAATCACATGGATCCTTGCCTACAAGCCTCAGGGTGATGCGTCCATAGAGCAGGTTCATATCCCGAGGAGGCGTGTAGCCAGCTCTTTTTTGTGCCATGATGCCTCCCAAGTCGGTGCACATACTACGCTTTTGCGTCGAAGGCATTATATTATAAAACTTGATACTTGAAAATATTTTTTATAATACCTAAACAATCCTATTCATAATCTTAGATTTAGTGATGCTACCTTAAAGTAGTTAAGTAGAGTTATTTACAAATACACAAAAAACCGCTTCATATGAAGCGGTTTTTTATTATTAGGAAACCCTTCGGTAATCTCAGGGTAACTAAATTACATTTTGATTTCGATATCGACACCTGCTGGCAGAGAGATATTCATGAGCGCGTCAACTGTCTTTGCATTCGGTTCAAGTATATCGATTAATCGCTTGTGAACTCTGATCTCAAACTGTTCACGAGCATTTTTATCGATATTTGAAGATCTAAGAACTGTAATAGGAGCTCTTTCCGTAGGAAGTGGAATAGGCCCAGCTACTTTTGCTCCACTACGACCGGCTGTATCGATAATTTGCTTAACAGATTGATCGATAATTTTATGATCGTATGCTTTTAATTTGATTCTGATTCTTTGACGCGTGTCTTTTTCTTCTGCCATTTTTTAAGGTTCCGATATTCCTTTACTTAGTTATTTTACTTACTACACCGGCTCCGACTGTTCGTCCGCCTTCGCGAATTGCGAATTTAAGACCTTCGTCCATTGCAATCGGTTGCATTAGTTTTACTTTGAAGCTGATATTATCACCTGGCATCACCATTTCGGTTCCTTCCGGCAAAATAACTTCGCCAGTAACGTCTGTTGTTCGGATGTAGAATTGCGGTTTGTAACCCTTGAAGAAAGGAGTGTGTCTTCCACCTTCTTCTTTTGTAAGAATATATGCTTGTGCATCGAATTCTGTGTGAGGTGTAATTGAACCCGGTTTTGCAAGAACCATACCGCGTTCTACATCATCTTTTTCTATACCACGAAGAAGTATTCCTGCATTATCCCCAGCTTGGCCTTGATCAAGTGTTTTCTTAAACATTTCAACGCCGGTAACTACAGTCTTTCTGGTTGGTTTAATACCAACAATTTCAATTTCTTCATTAACTTTAACAACACCCTTTTCGATACGTCCAGTTACTACAGTACCCCGACCTTTGATTGAGAAAACGTCTTCAATAGGCATTAGATAAGGTTTGTCGGTGTCTCGAACTGGTTCTGGGATATATTCATCAAGTTTTGCAACAAGTTCTTTAATTGCTTCTTCGTATTTTGCATCACCTTCAAGTGCTTTAAGCGCAGAGCCACGGATGATTGGTGCATTTTCGTCGAAGTCATATTTCTTAAGTAGATCACGAATTTCCATTTCGACAAGGTCGAGCATTTCTGCATCTGCAACCATGTCAACTTTGTTCATGAAAACTACAATTTTTGGAACTCCAACCTGTCCAGCCAAAAGTAAGTGTTCTCTTGTTTGAGGCATTGGTCCGTCTGTTGCTGCAACTACCAAAATAGCTCCGTCCATTTGAGCGGCACCTGTGATCATGTTTTTTACATAATCGGCGTGTCCAGGACAGTCTACATGTGCGTAGTGTCTTTTTTCTGTTTCGTATTCAACGTGAGCAGTAGAAATTGTAATTCCACGCTCTTTTTCTTCTGGAGCTTTATCGATTTGATCGAAAGCCCTGAATTCGGCTTTTCCGTCTTTGGAAAGAACCTTTGTGATCGCCGCAGTTAAAGTGGTTTTACCATGGTCAACGTGTCCAATTGTACCAACGTTTACGTGCGGTTTTGAACGATCAAAATTTGCCATTAATCTTTCCTCCTGGGGCTCTCGAGCCCGCAATGTTAATTGATAATTTTATGAGCGGTTTATAATCGCCATAAGACAATAAAACTTATCCACAAAAAGTGGATTAGTAACTTATATAAATTTAGTTACAGCAGTAATTCTACCTAAATTATATTCAATTTGCAAGAGTTTTTTGGCCAGTAACAATCATGGCCCGATTTGCTGAAAGCAAATCGGGCCGATGGACAGGAGATGAAGCTTCAGGCGTCTTCTAGCAACTTGCGGGCTCTTGCGCTGAACGGGCTCACAAGCAGAATCGCGACGAAGAAGATGACACCGATGAGGTCACAGAGCCACTCTGGGACTGTTTCGATCAATCGTCTCATGATCATCCTCCCCTAGAGCATGTGAGAGTCGAGAGCGCTTACAGAGAGTGCCTCGGCAAGCTCATCAATCGTCGGTTCGATGGGATGATCTTCTGCCTGACTCGTCCTCTTGCGTCAATTCGGCAAAACGCCGTAGTCGAGTAGATCAGCCTCATCTTCGAGCTTCTTGAAGCCGATCGCGATAAGTGCGAGTAGAGCGACAAAGACCAGAACCGCCAACAGTATATAAGACACCGCTACCCCTCCCTAGAACTCCTTGTCGTCGACACCCATGGTCTTCAGGTCCCAGATGATCATGCTCACGAAGAACAGATATGGAATCAGCCAGACCAGCAGGGGCACGACCCAAAGATAGGCCATGGCACCTTGCCAACCTTGTGATCCAGACGAACCTACCAACCAGATGGTCAGTAGGATGCAAATCGTTCCCCAGATCTTGGGATGATGTACCGGCAAGAGCATTATGTCCCAAAGAAATAGCGGCATTTAACTTACCCCCCCTGATTTCCTGTTCTTCAAGGTGCTGCGCCGGCGGCGCTAGCACCGCAGACATTGTGGCTATGATTATACTCTTGAATTTATTTTTTTCAATAATATAAAAACTCCCCTTTCGGAGAGCTTTTATCATTGGTTATATTTTTATTCTGCAGATTTTGCGGTGCCGCGTTTGGTTTTAATTTCTTCGGCAATATTCCCGGGGACTTCTTCATAATGATCAAATTCCATCGAGTAGGATGCACGGCCTTGGGTCATAGAACGGAGTGATGTTGCATAACCGAACATTTCTGCAAGTGGCACAAAAGCATCGACAATTTTTACACCGGCTCGTTCGTCCATCTTTTGAATTCTGCCTCTTTTTGAGTTTAAATCTCCCATAACATCACCCATAAATTCCTCAGGAGTAGTGACTTCTACTCTCATTATCGGCTCCAGAATAATTGGGTTTCCTTTTTTAATCCCTTCCTGAAAAGCCATCGAACCGGCGATTTTAAAAGCCATCTCAGAAGAGTCAACATCATGATAAGAACCATCAAAAATTGTTACCCTTACGTCAACAACCGGATATCCTGCAATAACACCGTTGGCCATCGCGTCTTTTACACCCTGTTCAACCGGATTAATGTATTCCCTTGGAACTGTCCCCCCAACAACTTTATTTACAAATTCAAAACCACCGCCGGATTCCATTGGTTCAACCTCAAGCCAAACATGACCGTATTGACCACGACCGCCAGTTTGACGGATATATTTACCTTCGGCTTTGTTGGCAGTTTTTATTGTTTCTTTATAGGCAACTTGTGGTTTTCCAACGTTAGCTTCAACCTTAAATTCGCGTTTCATTCTGTCAACAATAATTTCCAGATGAAGCTCACCCATCCCCTTAATTATAGTTTGTCCTGTTTCTTCATCGGATTGAACTACAAAAGTCGGATCTTCTTCAGCAAGTCTCGAAAGTGCTATGCCCATTTTTTCTTGGTCTGCTTTAGTTTTTGGTTCAATTGCAATAGAAATAACCGGGTCCGGAAAAGTAATAGCCTCTAAAATAACAGGGTTTGAAACATCACAAAGAGTGTCTCCGGTTGTAACACCCTTCAAACCAACCGCAGCTGCAATTTCACCGGCATAGACTTCATCAACATCCTCACGGTGATTTGCATGCAAACGTACAATTCTACCAAGTCTCTCTTTCTCACCACTTGTTGCATTTAAAATATATGAACCGGCCTTTACTGTTCCTGAATAAACACGGAAGAAAGCGAGCTTTCCTACAAACGGGTCGGTTGCTATTTTAAATGCAAGAGCAGCAAAAGGTTCTGAATCAGAAGCAAGTCTTTCAACTTCTTCACCGCTTTTTGAATCGACCCCTAATACTGCGGGAACTTCTAAGGGATTAGGAAGATAATCGACAACAGCGTCGAGTAATGTTTCCACAATTACGCCTCTGCCATCACCACCCATAACAGGGAAAAAACTACCAGCAAGTACACTTTTTCTGATTACGGATTTTAGCTCATCTACGGAAATTTCTTCTCCTGCTAAATATTTTTCCATAATCTGCTCGTCAGCCTCAACCGCTTTTTCTAAAAGCTCATGACGATATTTTTCGGCTTTTTCTTTTAGATCTGCTGGTATTTCTGTCTCCGTTAAAGCTTTATCCTTATAATCATGGTATTTATAAGCTTTCATCGTAACCAAATCAACAGCACCGTTTATGGCTTGTTCGAAACCAATCGGTAGCTGAATTGGATATGCATTTCGTGAAAGTCGCTCACGAATCGAATCCAAAGACTTAAAAAAATCACCGCCTGTTTGGTTAATTTTATTAATAAAACAAATTCTTGGAACACTATATTTATCTGCTTGACGCCATACTGTTTCAGATTGTGGTTCAACACCCATTTTGCCATCAAAAACTGTCACAGCGCCATCAAGAACACGGAGTGACCGTTCTACTTCCACCGTAAAATCTACATGACCAGGTGTATCGATAATATTGATTCTTTTATCTTTCCAAAAACAAGTTGTGGCGGCAGAGGTGATAGTAATACCTCTTTCCCGTTCTTGTTCCATCCAGTCCATAGTTGCTTCACCTTCATGCACCTCACCGATTTTATGAGTTTTTCCGGTACGATAAAGAATACCTTCAGTAACTGTAGTTTTTCCGGCATCAATGTGGGCAATGATTCCGATGTTTCTTGTGTTTTCGAGTGAATATTCTCTAGCCAAGTTTACTCCCTACGTCGTAATTGACGGTTATTAGTGATAACAAAGAGGTACTCCCTTATAACTTATCACTGGTTACTTATTACTGTATTAATATCTTGCAAAATGTGCAAAAGCTTTGTTTGCTTCAGCCATTTTATGCGTTTCTTCACGTTTTTTAACTGCTGCACCAACTCCATTTGCTGCATCCATTATTTCTTTAGCAAGTTTTTTATCAAAAGACTCACCTTTTCTGTTTCTAGCAGCATCTCTTAGCCAAATCATCCCATAGTGATATTTACGATCACCTTTTACTTCAAGGGGAATCTGATAGTTAGAACCTCCGACCCTTCTAGATTTTACCTGAACAGTAGGACAAACGTTTTTTAGTGCTTCTTCAAAAACCGGAAAAGGTTCTTTCTTAGATTTTTCAGCAACAATATCCATTGCACCATAAAAAACTTTGGTAGCGACTGATTTTTTACCGTCTTTCATTAATTTATTAATGAATTTAGTTACGAGTATACTTTGGAACCGTTCATCGGGTTGTAGTTTTCTTTTTATTGTTCTGCGGGGATCTCTGGCCATAATTTAGTCATTAGTCATTAGTCATTAGTCATTCGCAAAAGACGAACAACAAGCGACAAACGACTTTATCCTTTCTTTGCTCCATATTTACTTCTGCCTTGCTTACGATTAGCAACTCCAGCGGTATCGAGGTTGCCTCGAACAATATGGTATCGAACCCCTGGGAGGTCTTTTACTCTTCCACCTCTAATGATTACCACACTATGCTCTTGCAAGTTATGTCCGATTCCCGGAATATATGCGGTAACTTCCATTTGGTTAGACAAACGTACTCTAGCTATTTTTCTGAGAGCTGAATTCGGTTTTTTAGGAGTCGTTGTCGAAACTTTGACACAAACTCCACGTTTAAAAGGTGAATTTGTCGGTTTAGCTCTGTTTTTTAGGGCATTATAAGTCCGACCAAGAGCCGGAGCTTTAGTTTTTCTTATTTTGGTCTTTCTACCTTTTCTGACAAGTTGATTTATTGTAGGCATATTTTAATACCCCAAAAATCGACAGATTTTCGGGGACCCCATTTGGATTTTAGTTTTAATAATAGTCATAAATTTACCGTAAAATTCTAGCAGAATTATACTTCCTCTTCAAGGCTTTCTTTTGATACATCAGTTAGAGTTGTATCCAAATCTGCAAGTGGACGCTCAGGAAGTGGGTCTGGAATAACCATCTCTGAATCATACCCTGTTCCAACTGGAATTAATTTACCGATAATCACATTTTCTTTTAACCCTTGCAAGTTATCGATTTTGCCTTCAGTTGATGCGGCAATTAATACCCTGTTTGTTTCTTGGAATGAAGCAGCAGATAACCAGCTATCGGTGGAAAGAGAAACTTTAGAAATCGGTAATAGCAGGTTTTCGTATGCTGCTACCTTTTTACCTGATTTTTTTGTTTTTTCGTTTTCTTCCAAAAGCATTCTTCTTGAAATAATTTCTCCGGTTATGAAACTTGTCTCACCTGGATCTTCAATCCTCGCTCGTGAAAACATTTGCCTAATGATTATTTCAATATGTTTATCATTGATAGTTTGACCTTGAGTTGCATAGATTTTTTGTATTTCAAGCGTAATATAACGCTGAATACTAGCTTCACCAACTAATTCAAGAGCTTTTTGAAGATTCCATGAACCTTCTGTCAGCTGAGTTCCTCGATTCACCTCTTGTCCATCACTAACAAGAATCTTAACCTGAGATAGGACTTCATATTCACGCATATCTGCTTCCTTAGTCAGCTCCATGGTTTCACCTTTTAGTTTTATGACACCATTAGATTTTGCTCGGATTGGTTTTTTACCATCTCGGGTTGCAATTACGTCTTTTATTTCAACGACCGAATTATTTTTAACAGCCGGTTTATAACCTTTTATGTTGTATTCTTCTTTGTCAACAATGAAAGAGATTAACTTAATTTTTTTCCTTCTTCCGGCCTGTTCAATTTGTATACGCCCGTCAATTTCTGCAAGTACTGCCTCACCTTTAGGAGTTCTTGCTTCGAAGAGCTCTTCTACTCTTGGTAGACCTTGGGTAATATCGACTCCAACAACACCACCTGTGTGAGTTGTTCTCATGGTTAACTGAGTTCCAGGTTCACCGATAGATTGTGCGGCAATAATACCGACAGCTGTACCCATTTTAACGGTTTCTCCGTTCGTTAAATCAGAACCATAACATTTCTGACAAACACCCCACTTTGTTTTACATGAGAGTATCGATCGAATTTTGATTTCTTCAATCTCGTGAGATTCAATTTCATTGGCGATTTTTTCAGTAATTAGAGCACCCTTTGCGACAATGACCTCACCTGTTTTTTGATTGACGATTTTTTCTGCTGAGTAACGAGAGATTAATCTAGAAGTGTATTCTTCACCAATTTTTTGGGATTCACTTCTGGATACAATTAATCCTTCTGTGTCACGACAATCTTTTTCAGTTACGATTACGTCCTGAGAAACATCAACAAGTCTCCTTGTTAAATATCCGGAATCAGAAGTTCTAAGAGCAGTGTCAGCAAAACCTTTTCTCGTTCCATGTGTCGAAATAAAGTATTCAAGTGTTGAAAGCCCTTCTTTATAGTTTGATCTAATTGGAAGTTCGATAATCCTTCCGGCTGCATTTACCACGTTACCTTTCATGGCCCCAAGTTGTCCTACTTGCTTCATATCACCGCGAGCACCTGAGTTCATAGCAAGCGTTAAAAATGACCATGGATTTAATGAGCCCGCAAGTGCTTCTTGAATTTTATCTTTTGCCTCTTGCCATACTTCGAGGGATAAGCTGTATTTTTCTTCTTCGGTAATGAAACCTTGTTCCAACTGTTCTTTAATCCCTTCGATTTTTTCTTCTGCTAAATCTAATGAATTTTGTTTAGAGTCTGGAACCTGAATATCATCCATCGATATCGAAAGTCCCGAAATGGTTGCAAATTTAAAACCAAGGTCTTTAATGTCATCAAGGAAATCGGTCGTAAATTCGGTCCCTTTGTCTTCATAGATTTTTTTAACGATTGCGACTAATTTTTTGTTGTTTACCTCTTCATTCACAAAGGGAATGTTCTCAGGTAAAACCTCATTAAACATTAATCTTCCAACAGTTGTGTCAAGTAAGTCACCATTGTGCATTACCTTTATCTTTGCTTGTGGGTGAATGTAACCCAGATTAAAAAATGTGACTGCCTCTTCCATTGAACTAAAAGATTTCCCTTCTCCGCGAACGCCATCCCTTATCATTGTCATCCAATAGATTCCAAGAATCATCTCATGACGGGGTTTTGCAACGGGTTCACCGGCAGCAGGTTTAAGTAGATTTTTCTTTGAAAGCATAACTTGACCAGCCTCAGCCTGCGCCATTCTAGATAATGGAACATGAACCGCCATTTGGTCTCCATCAAAGTCAGCGTTATAAGCTTCACAAACAAGCGGGTGGATTTGAATTGCTTTACCTTCGATTAGAACTGGTAAAAAAGCCTGAATACCTAATCTGTGCAAGGTAGGTGCGCGGTTTAAAAGTACATATTTATGTTCGATCACTTTATCAAGAGCGTCCCAAACTTCACTTTTACCTCTTTCTATCATTCTCGATGCACTTTTTATGTTGTGTGCTATGCCTTCACCCACGAGTCTAGAAATTACAAAAGGTTTAAAAAGTTCAAGTGCCATCATCTTAGGGAGCCCACATTGATTTATTTTTAATTCAGGTCCGGCAACAATTACCGAACGACCCGAATAATCGACACGTTTCCCCAAGAGATTCTGTCTGAATCTTCCTTGCTTTCCTTTTAACATATCTGCAATTGAGCGTAGTTTTCTTTTAGCTCCGGCTCCAGCCACTGCTTTTTCGCGACGAGCATTATTATCGAGTAGTGCGTCAACCGATTCTTGCAACATACGCTTTTCGTTTCGCATTATAACTTCGGGAGCATCTAGCTGCATTAATTTTTTCAGTCGATTGTTTCGGTTTATGACCCTTCTATAGAGATCATTCAAATCAGCGGTAGCAAAACGACCACCGTCAAGTTGAACCATTGGTCGAAGTCCAGGTGGAATTACCGGTAAATTATGAATAATCATCCATTCTGGTCTGAGGCTTGCCGAAACTAGACCTTGAATGAGTTTTAATCTTTTCAAGCCTTTTTTTCTTTTTTGACCCTGAGAATTTTCTACTTCTTGGATCAATTCTTTTTCGATCTCTTCCAAATTAGCTTCAGAAAGCAATTCATGGATTGCTTCTGCTCCTATTCCGGCTTTGAATACATCCCCGAATTTCATCGAAAATTCACGATATTTTATTTCAGAAAGTATAGAGAGTTTTTTTAATGAATCAATTTCTTCTTTTGCAACATTTCTTATTTCTTCGAGTTCGTGAAGTTTTTCCGGAAGTTCCCGGTCATCCTTTAATTCTTTAGCCAGAGCTGCTTTCTTTTCTTTGTATTCTTTTTCGATACTTTCGAGTGCATTTTTCTTGGCATCTTCATTGACTGACGTAACGATATAGCTAATGAAATAGACAACTTTTTCGAGTTCTCTGACCGAAAGTCCCAATACAAGTCCGACAGAAGAAGGCACACCACGTAAAAACCATATGTGAGTTACGGGAACCGCAAGTTTTATGTGTCCCATTCTTTCACGACGAACAATTGACCGTGTAACTTCCACTCCACATTTATCGCAAATAACTCCTTTGTGTCGTATTTTTTTATATTTGCCACAATAACATTCCCAGTCTTTTTCGGGACCAAAGATTCTTTCACAGAATAGTCCATCTTTTTCGGGTTTTAGTGTTCTGTAGTTTATTGTTTCAGGTTTGGTAATTTCACCGTGTGACCACTTTAATACTTCTTCAGGAGAAGCAATACCGATTTTAATTGCGTTAAAATCAATTTGGCCAGAGTCGAATGTTTTATCTGCTAAGTTTGCCATCTATTTGTCCTCCTTTTTAGAACCATTTTCGATGTCGAAATCACTTATTAAATCTTCTTTTTCCAAATCGACAGTCGGCATCTCTCGAGATGCTGAGTCACCTTCAACTATTTTACTGTCTTTGAGTTCCCGGATATCCTTCTCATAACCTTCTTCTATTAGCTTCTCTGCTGAAAATTCTTGAGCCTTAGATCCGTCTTCTTTTAAAAGATCTATCGAAAGATTTAATCCTTGTAGCTCCTTCACGAGAACATTAAAGGATTCCGGAACCCGAGGCTCCCGAATATCTTCTCCCTTAATTATGGCTTCATAGGCTTTTGATCTTCCGAAGACATCATCAGATTTAATAGTAAGGATTTCCTGCAATGTATGAGCAGCACCATAAGCTTCCAAAGCCCACACTTCCATTTCTCCAAACCTCTGACCCCCAAATTGAGCTTTACCACCAAGTGGTTGTTGTGTGACCATGGCATAAGAACCAATAGATCGAGCGTGAATCTTTTCTTCAACCATATGGTGTAGTTTCAACATATAATTATATCCAACTGTTACTGGTCCTTCATAAGCTTGTCCGGTTCGTCCATCATAAAGGGTTGCTTTCCCGTCCTCTGGCAAGCCAGCTTTTTTCAACTCTTCTTTTATCTGAATTGTTGAGGCCCCCATAAATACTGGGCAAGCAACCTTAAAACCAAGTGCTGCCGCTGCCCAACCTAAATGAGTTTCAAGTATCTGACCAATGTTCATACGAGCAGATACTCCAAGCGGATTCAAAACGATATCAATTGGAGTTCCGTCTTCAAGATATGGCATATCCTCAACAGGAGAAATCCTAGCAATTACACCCTTATTTCCGTGTCGACCGGCCATTTTGTCACCAACCGTTACCTTAACTAATCTTGCTACAATAACATCAATTTGCTTTATGACACCGGCTTGGAGTTCATCGCCTTTTGATCTTTCTTTTATTCTGATTTCAACCACTTTACCATAAACGCCTGGCGGAACTCTGAGTGAGGTGTCTTTAACATCGCGGGCTTTTTCGCCAAAGATTGCACGCAAAAGTCTCTCTTCTGCAGAAAGTTCCGTTTCACCTTTGGGTGTAATTTTTCCGACGAGAATATCTCCTTGAGATACTTCCGCCCCCACTCTAATAACTCCATCTTCATCTAGATTTCTGAGTGCTTCTTCACCAACATTTGGTATATCTCGGGTTACGGTTTCCGGTCCTAACTTGCCTTCTCTGACGTCAATTGGAAAGAGTTCCATATGAATTGAACTAAAAGTATCATCTTTAACTAATCTTTCTGAAATAATTATCGCATCTTCATAGTTATAGCCATTCCAAACCATATAAGCGGTAAGAATATTTTGACCTAACGCAATTTCACCTTTTTCAGTCGCAGGACCATCTATTAGAACATCACCTTTTTTAACCTTTTGACCACTGGAAACTGCCGGGATTTGATTATTACAAGTACCGTCATTTGTTCTTTGGAACTTTTCAACCTCATAAATGACTTCACCTTTTTTCTCATATTTGACTTTTATCATCGAACCCGTTGCAGATTCGACAACACCCGATTCTTCCGCAATTATAGTAAGGCCCGTGTCCACAGCTATTTTCTTTTCTATTCCTGTCCCGACAATCGGAGACTGGGGTTTAATAAGAGGCACAGATTGTCGTTGCATATTTGCACCCATCATTGTTCTTTTTCCATCGTCATGTTCCAAGAAAGGAATCATCGCTGTTGCAATTGAAACAGCCTGATTACTCGATACATCCATATAATCAACTTCATTTGGGCTGACTTCTGCAGCTTCACCCGAAACACGAGCTGTAACGAGTTCATCTAATATATAACCGTCGTCGTCTAATTTTGTGTTTGCTTGCGCAATAACAGATTCATCTTCTACATTTGCTGTTAGATAGATAATTTCTTTTGAAGCAAGTGGTTTAACAAATATATGTGTTAAAGTATCAATTTTTGATAATTTTTTTGCTAGAGTATCAGATATTTTTGCACCCTTTTTCGCAAGGACAGTTCCTTTATCTTTTATTTCCTGGTTTAAAATGTTACCAACTGCGGATTTACCGTCATTTTTGACTTTTGCATATACTTTTCTATACGGGGTTTCCAAAAATCCATATTCGTTAACTCGTGAATAACTGGCTAAGTTGTTAACCAATCCAATATTCGGACCTTCAGGAGTTTCGTTTGGACATATTCTTCCATAATGAGTTCGGTGTACGTCACGAACTTCGAATCCAGCTCTTTCTTTTGATAGTCCACCAGGACCAAGTGCGGATAACTTCCTTTTGTGAGATATTTCCGCCAAAGGATTAATTTGATCCAAAAATTGTGATAGTTGAGATGAAGCAAAGAACTCCTTAACTACTGCCGCAATTGGGCGCACGTTAACTAAATACGATGCAGTAACTGTTGTTGGTTCAGCAGTGCTCATTTTATCTTTAATATTACGTTCTGCTCTAAGGACTCCGACTCGGAATCTTGCTTGAAGCAGTTCACCGACAGAGCGAACTCTTCGGTTTGAAAGATGATCAATATCATCAACATCGCCTTGAGTTACATTACGGTTAATCAACTCACGGATTACTAGAATAAGGTCTTCTTTTCTTAAAATACGATTCTCTCTGTTATTAGAAATCTTAAGACCGAATTTTTGATTAAATTTGTACCGACCAACACGGGAAAGGTCATACTTTTTAAAATCCCAAAACATGCCTTCGATCAATTGTTTCGCATTTTCTACAGTAGCCAAATCACCCGGTCGAATCCTTTTATAGACTTCAATAAAAGCCTCATCTGTATTCGTTGCTGGATCCTTTTCTAGTGTTGCCTTTACAAAATCCATTTCGGGATCGGTGTTAACGTCTGCAAAAGTTTTTGTGATTTCTTCGTCGGTTGAAATCCCAAATGCTCTAAGGAGTGTTGTTATTGGAATTTTTCTCTTGCGGTCAATTTTGACATACATAGCCCCGTTAGAAGCAGTTTCAAATTCCAGCCATGCACCGCGGCCAGGAATGATTTTCGCCTTAAAAAGTTTCCTGTCCCCGGAATAATCAACCTCATTATAGAAAACACCGGCACTTCGTACTAATTGTGAAATTACTACACGTTCAACTCCATTAATAATGAACTTACCACCTTGGCTCATTAAGGGGATGTCACCCATAAATATTTCCTGAGTTTTGGTTTTTTTGGTTTGTAAATTTTTAATATTTATCTCTACTTTAAGAGGAGCTTCATAAGAAATTTTCTTTTCCTTAGAAGTTTTTTCTGAATATTTAGGTTCATCAAGATAATATTTTCCGAAAGAAAGCTCGAGTAAATTACCTGAATAATCGACAATCGGATTGACTTCATCAAAAACCTCGCCTATCCCTTCGGCAAGAAACCAGTCATATGACTTAGTTTGTATCTCAGTTAAATTTGGTACATTCAAAACTTCCTGAGTAGATTGGTAATATTTACGCTTAGTGCTACCAACCTCTGAATTTGTTTTTGACATAAAAAATCTCTCCCTTTCTTTAAGGGTTAGTTAGTATTTCTTTGTAAATTGTCGCCCCACGTAATATAAGTTCAAAAAAAATAAGGCAGATAAATATTACCCCAGCTTATCCACAATGTCAAGAATTATTTTATCTGACGCTCCATCCAGGTAACATATTCTTCATTAATTTCAACGGGTATTGAAGCAATTACCGGAAGTTCATATGAATGCAGTTCTTGTATTTTGTCCCTAATTTCGCCAAAAAGATTATCCTCTGTTTTACAAAGCAAGATTGTTTCCTTGGCCTCAGTTAATTTTCCACCCCAAGGGTACATACTCTCACAGTCCCAATAATTGACACAGGAAACTAATTTTTCCTCAAGCAAAGTTTTGGAAATTTTTTTAGCTTCTTTTTTGTTTGAACAGGTTGTATAAACAAAAATCATTTTATCCTCTTTTGTGTCGGATTAGACCGGAAACTGGAATTATTTCTATACCTTTTTGCTCTAATTTATCCAAAAGCAAGTTCATTCCAAGCGAGTCAGAAGCCATATGCCCGGCAATTACAACATTAATATGGAATTTTTCAGCCTCTTTTTTGTGATCTTCACTCATGTGCATATCTATTGTAGTCCCAATTCCTGCTTGGGCCATTTTTTCGTAGATTTCTTTTGACCCTTCTGTACCACCGGTCATCCCAAGAACCGCTATCTTTCCGGCTCTCCTTTCGGGTGAACCGACGAATATTTTTGGTCCGGCGCCTATTTTTGTCGCTTCTCTATATTCCGGGACTTCTTTTAATATTCGAATAATATCACCTACCGTGTCTGGTTTTTTCGCCTCCATCAGTAAATTAACAAATGAATATACCATATTGTCAGCCACTGTATGTGCACTCATAAAAGGAATCCCGAGAATTCTCGCCGCATCAACAGGTCGGTCATGGTTAACCGGTGAAACAGCTCTTTCGACCTCCGATATTCTTGATGCGAGAACCCCCTCAGCAACATTGATTGGGACACCATGTGCAGAAAGTAAGTCGGCTTGCAAATGCATCACATCGGCTAAAGATGCATAAGCTTTTCCCTCGGGGTGATGTGCGAGTACCAAATCAATTTTTTTGCCTTTTTCATTCAAACGATCTGCAAGTAGTATTTCACCAACTTCCATATCGATGCCAGTCAAGATCTGTTTTACTTCCATATCCGGATCACCATATAAAATCCGCGTGTCAGCATATGGATTTTTTAGCCGCTCTGGGTCAAAAAGAACCTTTTCTTCTTTGTCGAGTTTTTCATAGCTTTTTTTAGCGCGCTCAAGATCTTTTTTTATCTCTGACTTGCCACGAGGATCATTTTCCATCCCTGTTTTTATGAAAAGTTCATATATTTCTTTTAATTTCATTACAACTCCTTATTTCTTTGCTGTCTTGATTATTTCATCAATAATTCCATATTTTTTTGCTTCATCGGCTGTCATGAAATAATCACGTTCAACATCAGATTTGATTTTTGATAGCGGTTGTCCGGTTCTTTCAGCAAGAATTTCATTTAACCGGTCTTTAATTCTGAGTATTTCTTTGGCTTGAATTGAAATATCGGTTGCTTGACCTTCTACGCCACCCATTGGTTGATGAATCATAATACGTGAATTAGGCAATGAATAGCGTTTCTTTTTAGTCCCAGCCGAAAGAAGGATTGATGCAGCAGAAGCCGCTTGACCAATACAAATCGTTTGTATGTCCGGTTTAATGAATAGCATCGTATCAAGGATTGCAAGAGCTGAGGTCACAACACCACCAGGGGAATTAATAAAGAGCTTAATATCTTTTTTTTCATCTTCTGCTTCCAAAAACAACAATTGAGCAATAATAATATTAGCAATATGGTCATCAATTGGTGTCCCTAAAAAAATAATTCTGTCTTTTAGAAGTCGGGAATAAATATCATAGGCCCGTTCACCTAAATGGGTTTGTTCAATAACAGTTGGAATAAGTAATTGATTTTTTGTACTCATTTTTACCTCACTAACTACTAACTACTAACTACTAACTACTAACTACTAACTACTAACTACTAACTACTAACTACTAACTACTAACTACTAAGCATTATACTCCACTAATTTTTCAAGCGTTTTTCTTATCATGATGTTATTACTGATTTCCCGCTTTTTTTCCGGTGTCTCATAGGCCGCTTTTACATCACTTTGATTTTCCTGTGAGAATTGTACGATTTTGGTAATTTCCTCTTCTATTTCCTTTTCTGTGACTTTAATATTCTCAAGTTTGGCTACTTCACCGAAAACTATTCCAATCTTTACTCTTTTCTCTGCTTCTGGTTGCATTTCTTTTTCTATTTCGGCCAGAGTTTTTTTGCTCATTTCCAGAAATTTTTCCATCGTTAGACCGGAATGCGAAAGATTATGCTCAGCCTCATGAATCATCTGATGAACTTGTTCAGTGACTAGAGTCTCCGGTGCTTCAATTTTATTTGCATCAATAATTTTTGTGATTATTTTATCTTCAAGTGCTCTTTGTGTCTCAACACCCTTTTGAAAAAGTAACTCACGCTTTACTTCTTCTTTCATTTCGGCAACACTCTTAAAATTGTAGCTTTTAGCTAAATCTTCATTAATTTTAGGTACTTCGAGCTCAAGTACTGAATTAAGCTTGATTTTAAATTCCACATTTTGGCCGGCTAAATTTTTGGCATGATAATCAGTCGGAAATTTAACTTTAATTGTAAATTCTTCTCCGGCTTTATGACCTTCAATCTTTTCTTCAAAACCCGGAACCATAGCACCTGACCCCAAAACCAGCGGGTGATTTTTTGAAACCCCACCATCGAATGTTAGACCCTTCAAGCTGCCTTCAAAATCTAACTCTACTTTGTCGCCATTTTTTGCAGCACGAGTTACAGAAATTTCTTTTGTCATACGTTTTGCTAGGGCGTCTAGTGCTTCTTCTAATTCTTTAGCGCTGATATCATTTTTTTCTGGTTTGATTCCGAATCCTTTATATTTTAAACTCTTAATTTCCGGCAAAAATGCCACTGTTGCTTCAAAAACCAAGCTCTCATCCGGAACAAATGATTTAACTTCGATTTGTGGATTTGCGATTGCCGCTATTTTTTCTTTAACCACCGCTTCGTAGTATGCCTCGGGAATGATTTTATCTATTACTTCTGCCCAAAATTTGTCCTTGCCAACCTCTTTTTCAACCACAAAACGAGGAGCCTTACCGGGGCGAAAACCGGCTACTTTTATTTCTTTACTCAAATCAACGGCTACCATATCGGTTACTTTTTTCAACTGATCAGATGAAACCGTAATTTCTAACTTTATTTCTGATGACTTTTTTTCGACAATTTTATGTGACATACTTTTCTCTGATTACTTATTTCTGATAGCTTTTAATAGTGTTGATTTATCCTGAACCCCAATTAATTTGTCGGCTTCTTTACCATCTCGAAAAACTATAAGAGTTGGAATACTCATAACCCCATATTTTTGAGCTGTTTCCGGAGCATCATCAACATTTAGTTTGCCGAATTTTGCATCCTTGCTACCTTCTCCTGCGGCTTCTTCAAAAATTGGGCCCATCATTCGGCATGGTCCGCACCAAGCAGCCCAAAAGTCAACAATCGCCACTCCTTTGTAGTCTTCGACTTCTTTTTTAAAATTTGCGTCGGTTAATGTAATTTCACTCATTTATACCTCCTCTGATCACTTATGATCACTCATTTTCCTTAATTTTGTTTGCTAATTTTACAACATTTGACTCAGAATTTCTATGGTAATTTATAACAAAATTATTTTGCTTGACATAAATTGAATAATATGATATCATCTTTTCATTCGTTTCCGGCCGTCCGGTCGGAATGAGGCACGCCCCAATGAAGGGGCACGACATCCCGAAAGGGAGAAGGGGGTCCGAACCACTATGAAGAAGGTTAAGGCGTGACACGTTTTCGAAACTTGAGACTCATCGCGATCACCAGCGCGAACGTGCGCCTGTCGGCGGCCTGAACCACGGGCACCGGCGCGCCGCACTTGCGGAAGCGTTCCGCAGGTGCAAGACCTTTCGGGTCGGAAAGGTAGGGTGAACGACTCGTGAAACGAGTCCGGGGACGATGGCAACGCCCCTAGACCCCTACAGCGAGGGGGCCTAGTCGTCGTCAAACGACACCTCACCTAAGGCGGAACTAATAACCGCCTAACTGGTTGCTAGGTCAAGACCGACAGCAACCGTACGAACTGATTAGAGTATGATACCACCTGCCGGAAGGCAAACGGATCTAGCGGCTGTGCCGAGGATACGCCGCGAACTCACACCTCGGAAGCTCCACAGTACGTCTTGCAAGACGCACTCCGTGGGGCGCCGGTCTCGTGACCGGCCCCCTCCCTACAAAACCACCCAATGGGTGGTATTTTTTATATATAAAAACCATTTTTATTTTTTTTAATAACTCCAAAAAAACACTATTGTACTATATAGTACAATAGTGTTAATCAATCATTAAGTATGTTAAAAAATCAAAAAAAATCTCCCTTTAAAAAATTATTAAAGATTAGACATTAAGGAATTTTTTTTGCTTTTCTAAGCTTTTTATATTCTTCCAAGCTAAGTAGCTTTGTTACATCATCTAATTTGTCAGTAAAAACTATTCCTTCCAAATGGTCGTATTCATGTTGAATAATTGTCGAAAGCAACCCACTTGCTACTGATGTAAACTTTTGTCCTTTTTGATCAAACGCCTCAATTGTAATTTTGTCTGGTCTTGTTACCGGGCCAAATATTTTTCCATAAGCCACACTACCGCAACCCTCGTAAACCATCTTTTTCTTTTTGGAATAACTAAGTACTTTAGGATTTATAAATATTTGAAGTTCTTCCGCCGGATAATCTTGGCGTGAAACTGAATCATGCGGTCGGATTTCAGCCATAATAATCCTGTAGGAACGGCCTATTTGCGGTGCAGCAATTCCAACTAGTTTACTCGCACGCATCGTATCGAGCATATCTTTAATTGCTCTTTTGGCAGTTTGCGATTTTGGGTCAACTTTTTTGGCTCTTTGCCGCAGAAGTGGATTACCGAGTTGAATAATATTTTTAATTATCATTATCTGGATTTTATCACATTTTTCTGCTAAAATATTGGAGCTATTCTAAAATTTATTAAATTTAGAATTTGAAATATATAATCTTTTTATTCGGGGATGTGGTGAAATTGGTATACACGCTAGTCTTAGGAACTAGTGCCTTCGGGCGTGGAGGTTCGAGTCCTCTCATCCCCACCAAAAAAACATGTCATAATAGATAGGTTTTACATTTTTATCTATAGCTGGCTTTAGTTATTACCAGAACCACTCTTTGTTCGCAGTCCCTAGTTTCTTGAATACACCCGCCCGCTATTTTTTGAGGGACTTTAAATCCTCCACCAAAAACAGGAACTATCATAAACATAAAACCATCATCCGCCAAGTGTTTGATTAATTTTTTTTCGAGCCCGTTATCTGATTGTGACTGAACTTCAAAAAAAATTATTTTGAATTTTTTCTCAGGACTCAAGTTATCTAAAAATTCAGATGGGCTTTCCTTTACTAATACTGACTCTTTGACTTTAAGTGTTTTTAGGTTTTCTTCAATTATTCTATAGGAGTCAATATCTTCACCAACAAAATAGGCTTCTTTAGCTCCCCGGGATACTGCTTCAATTCCACATACACCATTAAAATCATTAATATCAAGAATTTCTGATCTGTTAATCTTACTCCCGGCAATATTAAACATTTCCTCCTTAACAGTAAGTTCTCTTGTTGAGAGTGAGCCTCTTGTGGGAGAGTCTTTAATTTCACAACCTTGAAATTTGCCATTAGATATGTGCATATAACTAATTATAAATTAAAAATTATAAATTAAAAATGAAATCAAAAAAATGTCCAATAACTGCACAAAGAAAAAAAGAAAACAAATATTACCCGCTTTGTGCGACCGCATAAGGTGGGTAACATCTATTCTAGTTTGGCGGCAATATTGTATTCTTTTATTTTTTCCAAAAGCATTGGGTAATCAGACAAGTTATTTTTTGCAATAAAGTCTTGAGCAGTTTTTCTGACCGATGATATAAACTGAGGGTCATTTATCACGGACAACAAAGTTTCATCAATTTTGCCGTGTTGTGAAATACCAAGTAGCTCTCCCGGACCTCGGAGTTCCAAATCACGCTCAGCAAGATCAAAACCATTTTTTGATGCCACAATAGCTTCTAGTCTCTTTTTTGTGGTTTCATTCCAAGTATTAGCAAAAAGAAAGCAATAAGATTGGTGTTCTCCTCTGCCCACTCGTCCCCGAAATTGATGAAGTTGCGCAAGTCCAAATCTTTCGGACCCTTCAATTAAAATAATACTAGCATTTGGTACATCTATCCCCACTTCAATGACAGAGGTTGAAACAAGAATGTTAATCTTGCCAGTTTTAAATTCTGACATTACCTTTTCTTTTTCTGCTGCTTTCATTTTTCCATGTAGAAGTCCGACCTTCAAATCAGGGAAAATCGATTTTCCAAGGGTTTGTGCTTCTTCTGTTGCAGATTTTACACCCAGTTTGTCGGAGCTTGAAACAAGTGGGCAGATTACAAAAACCTGTCGACCTTCTTTGATTTTTTCCCG
>Ga0172371_10002210_pt1 | contig 31037 bp, 27 predicted proteins | sample Lak12m_FD_114543 | JGI IMG/M metagenome (GOLD analysis project Ga0172371, IMG submission 114543) | Freshwater microbial communities from Kabuno Bay, South-Kivu, Congo - kab_022012_12m | ecosystem: Environmental > Aquatic > Freshwater > Lake | place: Democratic Republic of the Congo: South-Kivu...
ATTGATCTTGGTAAATCAAAAATATCGGCTCCGAAAGTGAAAGAAACGGGCTACGGAGAGAAATGCATAGATGAAAATCTTTCTTTGAACAGCTGTGAAAAGACCACAGATAAAAAGAAGGTTTACATCACTTTTAGAAGCGACGAAATCGGTTTGGGCGAGTCCTTTGAAGTTAATTTTGACAGAATCGTCAATGTTGACGGTCTGACCGCAAATAAAGAACCTATTAAAGAAACCGTAAGCACTTATCCTAAATTTGATATATTGAGCACGTTCCCGGCTAATAACTCCAGCCAGAGTTCTCTCACTAATTTTATATTTTGCTCAAATTCTCCGATTTTATCTCCGGTCGCAGAGGATTACAAAAAATACATCACGGCAAATCTTGATTACGAAGTAAACTACTGGCAGAAATCCTGGAGGGTAGAATACGCCTCTCCTTATGAAAAATGCGGGCCTAATGAATTTCACACTCAGATAGATTATGGGCTGATGCCTCAAAGCGATTATTCTCTGACTTTTAATCTTGAAGACGTTTTCGGACAAAAACTTGATTATTCTTCAAATATTACTACCGGGCAGATACCGTCAGAAAGCCTTTATTTATATAGATTCCAAAACGACTACAATGTTACTTCTCTTTCGAAAACCAGACTGACTTTTGGAGCTAAGAATATGGAGTATGTGAATATGGAAATCTGTAAACTGGCTCCGACCAACTTTCTTTATTATCTGGAAAATATGCCCGATTGGTCAGTAAGCTCAGCGGGTATTCCATGCCAGCAAACAGCAAGAGATGTTATCGAGCTGCCCAAGAGATACTGGATTACCAATCGTTTTGACGTGGATATAAAAAATTATTTCCCAGACCCGACAGGCCATTATATTTTGACTTTCAGCCACCCTGACTATAACCAATATTACTGGACATCAGGGGGCCGGACATATTCGAAAGTATATGAGAGGAATTATTTAACGGTTACCAACCTGGCGGTAGCAGAAAAGATAATCCAGCCCCAGACCGCATATTACGGGTCAAGTCAGCCTTTGAACACAGATCAAATGAAAGGGCTTAGGAATCTTTATTGGGTAACCAACTTGTCTAATCTTGATCCGGTTAACGGGGCTAAAGTTAATCTTTATAGGGGAGCCAGCCTGAATTTCTCAGGTTCTTACCAGACCAACGACCAGGGAGTTGCGTTAACGGATATAGTTTCTGATTTAAAAGGGGCCATCATAGTTAACGGAAACGACAGTACGGTTATTCCCAGTTGGGAAAGTAAATTAAATTGGGCTAGTTATGCCTATTCAGCTAAAAATATTTATTTATATACCGATAAGCCGATTTATCAGCCGACCCAGGAAGTTTTCATAAAAGGAATTTACAGGATTGGATATGACGGGAACTATGAAATATACCAGGGCAAAAAGATAAATATGGTCGTTTACAACTCGAAGAATGACGAAATTCTCAACCAAAATCTGGATGTCAATGATTTCGGCACTTTTAACGCCAAGCTGACTTTGGAGAATGCGGCTCCCTTGGGAATGTACAGGTTTTGTGTCGAACAGTATACCTGCAGTTATTTTGACGTTCAAGAGTATGTGCAGGCTCCGTTTGAAGTAAATGTCAAAAGCGACAAAGAAGAATACGTATCCAAAGATACTGTTAATTTAGACTTGGAAGCAAATTATTATTTCGGAGTAGCCCTTGAAGGAGGAGAGGTAAGCTATACCGTTTCCAGTCAAGATTATTATTTTGACAGGTATTCTGACGGTTATTTCAGCTTTGGGGCAAGCTGGTATTATTGGCCCTCTTCTTACGGTGATAAATTCATATTAAGAGGGAAAACTTCGTTATCTGAAGAGGGCAAGGCCAGGATTTCTCAGGAATTAGATTTAGAAAAACTGTTTAAAAACAAGGATGACAGAAAAAGCAAGATCATGGTTGTTGATGTCACCGTTGTTAACTCGCAGGGACAAAGTGTTTCCAGTCAAAAATCTTTCATCTTGCACGCTGGTCAGTTTTATCTTGGCCAGAGTTCGGATAAGTCTTTCCTGGGGAAGAATGAAAAATTCAATCTTAAGACAAAATCCGTTGATACTCAAGGGAAAGAAACTAAAGTTGGGGATATCACCATGTCTCTTTACAAGGTAGATTGGATTTATTCAAAAAGACAGGAGGCTACCGGCGGTTATTCCTACACTTGGGAGAAAAAGAGAGATTTGGTCAAAGAATATAAATTAAACACTGACAGCAAGGGAAATCATACCCAGGAGTTGAGTATAGGAGAGGAAGGAGAGTATGAGACAGAAGTTTCGGCTAAAGACAGAAATGGAAATGTTGTCTGGTCAGTGTATAATATCTATGTTTATGGAGGGGGCCAAGTAACGGTAAAACCCACTAAAGACACTCAATTAGAAATAGAGGCAGAAAGAAACAATCTGAATGTCGGAGAGCAGGGGAATGTCATAATCAAGTCTCCTTATGCCAAAGCTAAAGCTTTGATCTCTATAGAAAGAGGCAGAATATTCGAATATCAGATAAAAGAGATAAGCGGCAATCTGTATAACTACAGTTTCAATATAAACGAAGACTATGTTCCCAACGTTTATGTTTCGGTTTTGCTGCAATCCTCAGAGCCCGAAGTAAAATTCGGCCAGGTTGAGTTCAGTGTTAATACCAAGCAGAAAGAACTTAATATTGAAGTCAAATCAAACAAGAATTCCTATTTACCCGGGGAAGAGGTAGTTTTGGATGTCTCAGCCAAAGACTATCAGAATAAACCGGTTTCGGCTGAGCTGTCTTTATCGGTGGTTGATTTGAGCGTTCTAGCCTTAAAGGGAAACCCGAAGAAGAATCCCATAGTCTTTTTCTACGGAGGTTTTCCTTTAACTATTCAGACAAGCTCTAATATTAAAAATATTCTGATTGAAACAGACATACCGACAAAAGGAGGAGGGGGAGGAAGTGATGAAGCTTTGGCCAAGAAAGTGAGAGGAGTTTTCAAAGAAACTGCTTTTTGGCAGGCTACGGTCAGAACTGACGGAGAGGGAAAAGCTCAAGTTAAATTTACCTTACCCGGCAATCTTACCACCTGGCAGACAGAGGCTTTGGGGATTACGAAAGATACCAAAGTTGGCGTGGCTTATCAGGAATTTATGACCAGAAAAGATCTCATGATTACCCCTCTGAAGCCGCGCTTTTCGGTGCCTGGCGACATTTTTTACATCGGAGCAAAAATTTTCAACCAGACCGAAGAAAAGCAGATTATTACCGTTAAATTTGAAAGCGGAAGCCTGACTTTAGAAGAAAAATCCTCGCAAAAGAAAGTTGCAATCGGAGCGGAAAAGACAAGTACTGTTTATTTCAAGGTTAAGGCGCCGACCAGCATCGAGACAGGGGAGCATCAGTTTTCCTTATCGGCCAAAAGCAAAAGCTCTGATCTGGAAGATACGGTTATCCAGTATATAAAAATAACTCCGAGCAATACTTACGAAGTCGTGGCAACGGCAAACTACACCACCGATAAAGTCTCCAAAGAATACGTTTTCCTGCCCGACAACATTGTTAAAGATAAAGGAGAATTATCTGTTAAAAGTTCGGCTACTTTGGCGGTTTTCCTATCAGATTCCCTGAATTATTTATTGCAATATCCGTATGGTTGCGCTGAACAGATAGCCAGTCAGCTGAAAGCGATTTCTGTGGTTAAGAAAGGATTAAGCCTGCCTAATCTCGGAGACAAACTTCAGCTGGATAAGATTGAGAACGAAGGCAAGGAATATACAATTGATGAAGTTGTCGACATCGGGCTTAATCAGATTTACAACAAGCAGAATTGGGACGGAGGATTCTCGTACTGGCAGTTGGGTCAGTCTAATTTCCATCTGACCCTGCACGTAATCGAGGCTCTGCAGAACCTTTCTTTGGCCGGATACAATATTGACCAGCAGAGTCTAAGCAAGGCTGCTTCTTACATCTATACTCAGATAACTACCAACAAAGACCTGTATAAGAACGAGAACAACATAATTTTGGCGGCTTACACCTTGTCTAATTTACCGCAGTTTACTGATACGAATTATATTCTAAGACAGAAAATAGTTAATCTGGCCAGCAACGATACATTTATCAACGACAAGATAAGTAATTCTTCCCTGGCTTATCTGGCTATTTTACTGGACAAGGGAGGATTTGACAGCGGGCTGAAAAATAAAGTGAATGATACTCTTGATAACCGAATAGATATTGATTCAAGAGGCGCATTCTTGGAAATGAACAAGAATTCAATGTGGGATTATTATGAGACGGCCATAAAGAACACCGCCTTATATCTGAAGTCTTTGGCCCAGAGCAGGAGTCAAAATCCGATCATGGACAAGGTTTTAAGGTGGATTTTGAATTCACGGGGAAAAGACGGGGCCTGGGGTTCGACCAACAACACTATAACGGTTATAGACGCTTTAACTGATTTTCTGCAGTGGAAGAGAGAGACCGAATCGGAATTTACCCTTGATTTGTCGGTTAATAATAAGTCTGAAGGGTCTTTCGATTTTAACCCAAAGACCATCTTGGATCAGCTGAGCAAAGTTATTCCGCTAAAAGATTTGAAATTCAACTCTAACAACACTATCCAGTTTGATAAGGCTGACAAAAATAATCTTCAGAACAGTCTTTACTACGATTTATCTCTGAAATATTTTGTACCAGCAGACCAGGTTGCTCCCCGGGATGAAGGATTCTCGATAACTAGGGGATTTTACAGTTCGGATGATAAGGAAAATAAAACCCCGCTTTTAACAGCTAAAGTGGGGGATGTTCTCAGGGTTCATCTTCAGATTACTGTGCCCAAGACAAGGAACTTTGCCGTAGTTGAGGATTACATTCCGGCCGGCATGGAAATAGTCAACCTTAATCTGGCCACTGAACAAAAATCGTTATTGCTCCAGGAAAAGGAAATTCTTGGCAGGGAATTCATTCCAGATTTCGAAGAAATGCATAATGATAGGGCTTTCTTATATAAAGAAAGATTGGAGCCCGGAGTTTATGAGTTCGATTACTACGTGAGGGCCTTGATTGAAGGAAAATTTATACGTTTACCGGCTGTGGTTTCTGAAATGTATTTCCCTGACAATTTCGGCAGGACTTCGGGAGATTACTTTGAGATAAAGTAATCATTCTGTCAAAAAAACAGTAACCGTTTCTTCTCGGTTTTTGCTGTTCCTGGCTTTTACCTGATACTGGCCAGTCTTTGTTGGTGTAAAAATTATGTTATTTCCCTCTCCCAGTAATTCACCGTTTAAAAACCAGCTTACGTTTTCTCTCGCCTCAAAAATTATCCTCGTATTTTCTTCCAAGACAAACAGGTCTCCGTTATGAGGATTTAAGATAAGAGATGAATCACTCTCCTTTAGCGCATTTTTCATTTCTTCATAATCATCGTTGCTTAAACCGTATTCTACATTCCCTTCATTATCAAATTCGCTGATAAGGCTGAATTTAAAAGGAGTTGTTTTGTTGTATTCTGAGTTCAAAAGAAGATTCATCGTTTCTGACCAGATGCTGCCAGCCCCTATTTGCCCCGAAACTTCTTCTGTAGGGCTGTTATCGGCATTTCCGACCCAGACCCCTACTAAAAAATCAGGAGTAAATCCTATCACCCAACTGTCTTTGAAATCTCTTGAAGTCCCTGTTTTTAGAGCGTAGTTTGGCTGGAAAAGGTTGAGTTCGCTCTTCAATCCGAATTGTTCAATTCCCGTTTTTCTGTCATTTAAAATCTTGTTGACCAACTGTACGTATTTTTCATCCGCTATTTTTTTATCCGGAGAGGAAACCATATTCTTATATAATTTCAATTCTTTTAAGATTCCGTCGTTCGGGAAAAGAGTGAAATATTTAGAGAGGTCCATTAAATTCATTTCCAGGGCTCCCAGGGCTATTCCCAGCTGATAATTTTCAAGTTTCTGGATTGGTTTAAAATTGAGATCTTTTTCCAGGAAATTGTAAAAGTTTTCTAATCCGACATATTCTAAAACTTTCACTGAAGGCACATTCAGGCTGTTGCTCAAAGAATAATGCAAAGTAACTTCGCCCCTGTATTTATAGTCAAAGTTTTTAGGGTAGAGGGGAAATCCTATAGCGGTGATGTATTTATATTCTCTGTCGTCAACCAAAGTATATGGTCTTAGTCCTTTTTCAAAGGATTCAAGATAAATGAACGGTTTAATGGTGGATCCTATGGGCCTTGGCTCTTTTAGCATGTCTATTTTGCATCCCTCCTCTGTTGATTCCGGGTCAGGGGATCCTATCAGAGACAGAATCTCATTTTCGGGAAGTTTTATCACCACTACGGCAGCGTTTTTTGCGTTTTTTACCTTCAACTCTCCTATATTTCTTTTGACGATTTCTCGTATCTTCTCAGAGATATTTTTATCAATGGTTAGCTCCTGATTTTTTGACCCTTTATCAAGAAAGTCTTTTATTTCAAAGGAGAGGCTCTCGAAGTGGGAATTATTTTTCATGTTTTCCAGAACTTTGTCAGGCTCTATTATATTAAGATTTTGGTCGTTTATTCCTAAAGTTTTAGCTAAAGACAGCGAGATCTCCTTGTTTGTATTTTCTTTCGGATTATTTTCAGTTGGACTGGAGATTGTGGCTAATAATTGTAGTATTTGGGATTCGCTCAACAGATCAGGATCTGCTCCAAAGTAAAGACGACTGGCTTCTAATATTCCCTGAGCTTGGTTTCCGAGATAGACGGAGTTTGAGTACATTTCCAGGATTTTCCCTTTAGATTGGTAGATTTCCAGGAACAGGGTATAAAAAGATTCAATAATTTTATTCTTTATATTTCTTTCAGATTCCTTGCCTAATAGAATTTTAACAAGTTGCTGAGAAATGGTGCTTGAAGCTTTTCTCTGCGAGAATCCTAGGCGTCCAAGGGTAGCTTCAAATAAACTCCAGGGGTTGAATCCTAAATGATAATAGAAGTACTTGTCTTCCTTTTTTACTAGGAACTCTTTAAAAAGCGGAGGGATTTTATCCGTATAACGGCTGAAGTTGCCCTTTTGGTTCTGTAGAACGAATATCTCTTCTCCTTTCCTGTCGGTATATCTTAAAGAATCCTGTTGGTTATAAATCGTCAACAGTTGTCTTTGAAGATAGTATCCCGCCAAAAGAAAAGTGGCTGCTAGGATCAGTACCGTTATTAAAGTTTTTTTGAGTACGGGGCTTATCATATCTTCCATTAATAGTAGTTTTAAAATGGGAAATTGACAATGAGGTTTAGTCTTTTTTTGAATAGGCCCTTGACAGAAAATATTAAAAATATATACTCAATATATCTGCAGACAGCAGGCATTTCATAAGTCCTGCCGAGGATAAAATAAGAAGTTTATACTTTTTGTTGTATTCGTCTGCATAAGCAGCCGTTTTTTATTTCTGAGCGTAGCGAAGAAACAAGAGGCTGAGGAGTAGAGCGACGAAAGATTCTTATTTAATTTATATACATATGCCGCAAACAAAACAGCAAAAACAAGAAATAGTAAACGATTTAAAAGAAAAAATGAAGGGCCAAAAAGTGGTGGTCTTCTTTGACTTTACCGGACTAAAAGTAAAGGATTTTTCCAATTTAAGGAAGAAGATAAAAGCAGCCGGTGATAGTTTAAAAGTAGCCAAGAAAACCTTGCTCAGCTTAGTTTTTAAAAAAGAGGGGATAGATGTTGATTTTAAAAAGATGGCAGGGGAAATAGCCTTGGTTTTCGGATATAAAGACGAAATAGCTCCGGCAAAAACCGTCTGGCAGTTTTCTCAAGAGAACAAGAATGTGAAAATTTTAGGAGGGTTTTTGGAAAATAAGTTTTTTGAGACAGATAAAATGATTGAGTTAGCCAAGCTTCCTGGAAGAGAGGAATTACTAGCCAGATTCGTAGGGACGGTCTCTGCTCCAATCTCAAACTTTGTAAGTGTTTTACAAGGGAACATTAAAGGTCTGATCGTGGCGTTAAATGCCATAAGTAAAACAAAATAATTCCCATTTCCAATGGGGCCCTATAAATTATTAGGGTGATAATAATTTAAATCAAAAATATATGTCAGAAGAAAAAAAAGTTGCAGTTCCGGAGAAATTCAAAAAATTAGTCGAAGAGATTGAAAAAATGAGCGTCTTGGATTTAGCCGAATTAGTAAAGGTTTTAGAAGAGAAATTCGGCGTCTCAGCAGCAGCTCCCATAATGGCAGCCCCAGTAGCGGCAGCCGGTGCAGCCCCTGCTGGCGAGGAAAAGAGTATTTTTAACGTTGTTCTAACCGCCCCTGGAGACAAGAAAATTGAAGTTATAAAGGTGGTCAGAGACGTTACTCAGAAAGGATTAAAGGAGGCCAAAGATATGGTTGATGCCTCAGCTTCTTCTCCTCAAGTGGTAAAGGAAGGTGCTAAAAAAGAGGAAGCAGAGGAATTGAAGAAGAAATTTGAAGCAGCCGGAGCCAAGGTTGAGTTAAAGTAAGTTTTTCACAAGTCTTGTTGAAAAAAATTAAATAATGTGTTATCAAAAAGCCAGAAGCTATTCTTCTGGTTTTTTGTTCTTTTTGGGGCTTCTGAATAATTTACAAGGAGGTAGTTATATATAGGGTAAAAGAAAGAAGGCGGCCCAGGGTTTCAATCACCGGCTGACCACCAGGAAAGTCTGGAATAATACCGGAGGAATCTCGCATGAAAACTAGGTTCCCATCTCTTTTGGGAGGGTTTCTCCTGATTGCCGTACTGGCTCTGGCCAGCTTCATGCCCGTTTTGACCGCCAGTCCGCCATCGGCCGACGCAGTAGTTCTTTCCCACCTGGAGGGCGCTACGATTTTCTGCACCGATGACGCTACCACGGCTCTGGCACTGAACGTAAACAGCCTGACCAGCGCCAACTTCTACGGCACGAACGGCCACGTTTCATCTACGTCCGCTGTATTAAGCCAAACTGACAATAACGCCGGGCGCCTTGCTGTCGGCATCAGAGATGGTGACGGCAACAATATGAACTTCTATGGGTCAGCAGTTGTTGATTCGGTTATGCCCTCATCCTCATCTTCAAAATCCGCATGGGCATGCAACCGGGACTCTTTTAGAGTGACAACATCTGCATCGGCTACCATAGCCAACGTTTCGGACCATTTCGTGATGATCGGGCTGACCACCCCGGTGACGCAGGGAGGCGTATCTATCGATGGCGTTTATCTGGCGATGATTAACGCCATCGCCTCCACCGTCTACTCCGCTACGTATGCGGCATAGGTCATCATCGGGGACCCAGCAGAAGCAAATTGCTTCTGTATTGAACCCTTCTGCTCTGTCTCGCCCCTCTGGTGCTGACTGGGGGACGAGCAGACAGATTATACAACAGCACTTTTAAAAAGATAAAAAAGGCCAAAAGGCCTTAGACTGAGTTTTTCCAAAACTCGGTTTTTTATTGATCAGCTATTTTATACGCCTTCAACCCGTTGAGCAGATACATCTCTCTGCCGTCTTCTGACACGGTAAAATCAAGAAGGTTGTCGAATTTATCGCTTCTGTATTCTTTTATTATCAATCCTGATTTATCGGTGATGATTATTCTTTTTTGGGCAGGCTCCATTAGATAAAGATAGGAAAGGTTGTTTGACGTTATAATCTTTGACAAATCCGTGGGAGCCGGAAAAGAGTCTATATTCAGGGTTTTTTGCAGGTATTTTGAGTAATACTGGCTGATTGACTGGTCTTTGTTTATCACCCAAACAGAACCGTCAACCGCCATGGATTGGCCGTCAACCGGCTTTTTGGCGTTTTCAGCCAGCCAGGTCTCCGGAGACCCCCATTTCATGCTGCCTGAGTAAGGGTATTTTATTATATCTCCGGTTTCTTTGTCTAAAAAGTAAAAGTTTCCCTTGTAAGCAGAAAAGTTGTTAAAATTGAATTCGCTGAAAGGGTTTTTAAGAGTTATCACCTCCCCGAACTTTCCGTCTTTAAAGGTTACCAAGTTTTCCGATTTTGAGAAGAATATTATTGAACTGTCTAATAAATCGGCTGCACTGATTCCGTTTCCTTTTGCTATTGGCACAGAATAGAGTTTTTTGTCGCCATTTGAAAGGTTTAGTCCTAAAAGATTTTGGGAATAGGGGCTGTAAAAATACAGGCTGCCGTTAAGGTAGATCAGTTTTTGGCCGATAAATCCCTGGGTTTCTCCTTCGGGTTTGGCAGAAAACTCAAAAACCTCTTGAGGGTCGGCTATATCTATAACATTATTCAATTTAGCGAAATCTTCCGAAATTTTACTTGAGAGAGAGCTGACTCTGTTAGCTATTATCCCGGGCAAGGTAGCCTCTATTTTTATATATTCAGACAATTTATTCCAGCTTTCTTTTAACAGGAAGTTTGCGTTTTTGGCGGCTTGAGGCCTTGTTTCTATCAGAGCCAGATAGTTCTCCGCTTTGGCGACTTCTTCTTCTATTTTGGTCAAATCGCTATTATATGTTTCCATCTTAATAGTCTGTTGCCTTTCAAAGACAGAAAATCCCCCTATTAAAAACAGGACGAAGATTAAGATTAGTATTAAGTTTTTGTTAAATTTTAATTTCGGTATTGATATACTCTTGGAAGGCTTTGAAGCTTTTGCTTTCGGTCTCTTTTTGCGGGTTAGGAATTCAGGTTTCTTTATCATTTTCTTAAAGAATCCTGTGATCGGTTTGAAAACCTCTTTGAAGCTGAATTCCACCTTAGGGATCCTTGGAGAAATAGTTTCTCTTTTTCCAGACAGAATCTCTTTGGTGAGGAATATGATAAGGCAGATACCGGAGATATTCACAAGCTTATCATTTTTCTTTTCTAAGACGGCTTTCAGGCTGTTCCAGCTGAAAGGCCTGATCTTTGATATTGTGTTCAGTAAATTCTCTGATTTGAATTTCTCCAGGACTTCTTTGCTTAAGACTAAGATTACGTCATTTTCCGTTAATTTTCCGGAAATGATATTGCCGAAAACCTTTAAGGGCCAAGGGCTTACGTCTGCGAACTTTAGCTTTCGGTCAATATCTATTATCTGTCCCTGCCTGAGGAGGATGACTTTAATGTCGTTTACCTTAGTGAAATTCAGCTCGTAATTCTTCAAAGAAAGGGTGGCAAAGCTCAGATTTCCCAACCAGCTGACATCTCCTTTTTTACCTACTCCCTGCAAAAAGATATTCGCTTCTTTCAGGCTCTCTTTCAGGGATTTCTCAGGGTTATTTAAAGAAGAGCGGTAGTATTTCTCTTTTATAACTTTGGCAATTTTTTCCAGCAGGCGTTCGTTTTGAGGCAAGACGTTTTTCAGAACACCGGCCATGTACAGATTTCCCATTCTTCTTTCGTAAATTGTTTTCGGCGCATGGCAAAAAATATCAGAAATGGAATTCGGATCTTTTTTAGGATTGAAATGGAATTCAAAAACCTGCATGTTCGTTCATTTTACTTTTTATTTCGTTTGTTGTAAAATACTTCTAGCTTTCTTTCAAAATATTCTGACTGTATTAAGGAGGTTAAAAGTGGCTTCAGCAGCAGGATCGTCTACAGATTTGCCGACAGTAGAGACCGTCTGGAAAAAACTTAGATTCTGGGAAAAGGTATATATTATTCTTGGAGGACAAATCTCAGTAGGCTGTTACAGGGGTCCTGGGCACCCGGGTATTTCAGAATTTTTCATTTTTTTCTGTTTCGGATGTTGGAAGAGATTGTTATCTCATGGGCAGGGGTATGCTTGTCAGCCCCGCTGTCAAGTGTGCGAGGGAAAATTAGCCTAAATTAACAGATAAGTAGCGCTTTCTCGACTTCTTGCGCTACTTTTTATTTTGAATAAATGATGATAGAATATGAAATAGCTTAGGGGCAACTAGCTCAATGGTTAGAGCGCATGCATCACACGCATGAGGCTACAGGTTCGAATCCTGTGTTGCCCAAGGTTAAGTTTACTTATAAAACTATGCTTAAATTTGAAGTGATCTGTGTAATCTTATTTATGCTTTTTGCCGCTTTTTACACAGTGACAAAAGTTTTACCGACTCTTTTGCGCTAATGGAAGAAAAAGCCAGAGTCCACATTTTGGTTTCAGGAAGAGTCCAGGGGGTGAGATTTAGGGAAAGCACTCTCCAAAAAGCCCAGAAGCTGGGTGTTTTTGGTTGGGTCAAAAATCTTGCTGGCGGCAGAGTAGAGGCGGTTTTAGAAGGAGAAAAAGGGGCTGTTCAAAAACTGGCAAAATGGGCAAAATCAGGCCCTCTCTTCGCCAAGGTAAATAACATTGAGGTTGATTGGGGAGAATACAAGGGAGAATTCGTTTGTTTTGAGATAAGATATGAAATTTAAGGTAATTAAGAAATCAAAAACAAGCTGGGCGAGATTGGGTTATCTTGAAACGGATCACGGCGTTGTTGAAACGCCCTGTTTGGTTCCGGTTGCCACTCAAGCGGTAATTAAAACTCTTAACTCAGAAGAGGTAAAAGATACTAAAAGCCAAATCCTGATTGCCAATACTTTTCATCTACATTTAAAGCCAGGAGAGAAAATAGTTAAATCAGCCGGAGGACTTCATAAATTTATGAATTGGGACGGACCCTTGATGACAGACTCTGGCGGTTTTCAGGTTTTTAGTCTGGGATTCGGAAAGGATTTGGGAACCGGGAAAATACTGAAGAAAAAATCGGAATTGGATATAAAATACGGCCAGCAGCCCAAACTCTTGAAGATAACCCCGGACGGAGTGTATTTTAGGTCATTTCTAGACGGACAAAAGGTATTTCTGGGTCCCAAAGAATCGATTAAAATCCAAGAAAGCTTGGGGGCTGACATTATCTTTTCTTTTGACGAGTGCACTTCTCCTCTGGCAAGTCGCGAATACACGAAACATTCGCTTTCTAAGACCAATAAATGGGCCAAGATCTGTTTGCGCTCAAAAAAGTCAAAACAGGCTCTTTTCGGGATTATTCAGGGAGGCAGATACAAGGACTTGAGAATTGAGAGCGCCAGATTCACTGCCAAACTGCCCTTTGACGGATTCGGCGTAGGAGGGGAGTTCGGAAACGACAAGAACAAAATGATGGGGATGTTAAGTTGGGTTATGAAAGAATTGCCCGAGAAAAAGCCAAGACATCTTTTGGGCATAGGATATTTAGAAGATATCCCTAAAGTTATAAAAAGGGGAGTAGACACTTTTGACTGCGTAGTTCCCACTCACTATGCAAGAAGGGGAATCGCCTTTACCTCTTTTGGGGAATTAAATCTGCAAAAGCCTGTCTATTTGGGAGATAAGAAACCCTTAGATAGCAAGTGTTCCTGTTTTGTCTGCCAGAGTTACAAACGTAACTATATTTCCCATCTTTTCCGGGCGAAAGAAATTACCGCCTTGAAATTGTTGACCTTCCATAATCTATATTTCTTCAATAGTTTTGTGGAAAAGATAAGGAAGGAGATAAAGCAGGGTAAATTTTAAATTTGACTTTTTTAGATTTTTTGCTATAATTTTTTTAGCAAGGCAAGAATGCCTTAATTTAGAGATAAATAAGGAGGCGCTTTGAAAGAAGAGCAACGGGTTCTAATCTTGGGATCCGGGAACCAGAAGCCAGATATTACCGTGATAGTTCATAGAACTCCGGAGGAAAATAACGGGATTCTGGAAACAAAATCAGGTCCCAATATCATTTGCTGGCAGGACACTCTCGCGGGAATAATACAGGTCGGGAAATTTATAGACAAGGGGAGATTAGATTCTTACGATTCTCTTTTTGTACCGAAGAATGAATATGCTGAGCATCGACGTCTTGCGGAAGCTGTCTTAAAAAGCAGGAGAAAATCATATTATTATCGGGGGAGCCATCAGGCACGGCTATTTTTATAAACTTCGCCGTGCTTTTTTATTTTTTACTATCAATTCACGGGCTTACGCCCGTGGCAAGTTCATTTTGAAATGATAGAATAAATTAATGGAATTAGAAAGTTTCGAAAAGTTAGTTAATGAAGCTATTCAGGATTTGCCTGAAAAAATACGCAAAATTATGGAAAATGTGGCTATTGTGGTTGAAGATAATCCTACAAGAGAGCAATTGAAGAACGTAGGAGTAAGGCGCAACGATGTTCTATTGGGGCTTTACGAAGGAATTCCTCAGAACAGGTGGGGCAAGGGTTTTGGCGGGAATTTGCCTGATAAAATAACCATATTTCAACAATCAATTGAAAGCATTGCAAGATCCCAGGAAGAGATTAAGGATTTGGTAAGAGATGCTGTCTGGCACGAGATAGCCCATCATTTCGGTTTTAACGAGAAAGGGGCAAAATCATTAGAACAAAGAAGAATTAAAAAATATGCTGATTAAAGTTAAAGTTTTTCCATGTTCAAAAGAAAATAAGATAATCGCAAATTCAGAAGACTCTTTTGAGGTCTATGTCAGGGAAAAACCCGTAATGGGCATGGCGAATAGGGCAGTATTCAGACTGCTTTCTGATTTTTTTAAGATTTCAGAGGGAAAAGTCAGGCTCATAAAAGGGTTTAAAGAGAGGAATAAGATTTTTGAAATAATTAATTAATTTTATATAATAAAATGTATGAGGAGCAATATTTTTAAATTTTTATTCGCCGTTATCTTCTGTCAATCAGTCGGGGTTCTAGGTTCTGTATTCACTACTCCTTCTATCAGTGGATGGTATGCCACCCTCCAGAAGCCTGCTTTCAACCCTCCAAACTGGATTTTCGCTCCTGTTTGGATAGCCCTGTTTTTCTTGATGGGTGTCTCCCTTTATTTGATATTAAAAAAGGATTTGAAGAATAAAGAGGTAAAAAAAGGGCTATTAGCCTTTATCATACAGCTCTTTCTTAATGTGAGCTGGTCGTTTTTGTTTTTCTACCTCCATAGCCCGTTTTTAGCTTTCTTGGATATATTGATTTTGTGGCTTGCAATAACGCTGACCATTGTCCAATTCCGTAAAATTGACAAAACAGCCTCGTATCTGCTTTTGCCTTACTTGACCTGGGTCACTTTCGCCACTTTGCTTAATTTTTCAATTTGGCGATTAAACATATATGGCTAAAAAAATAAAGAAAGAAAAAACTGAAGAATTAAGCGTTTCTGAGGCTACCGGTAAGGAATCTAAAGAAAGATTAAAAATACTTTTTGAGTATGCTCCAGACGCTTATTATTTAAACGACGCAAATGGCACTTTTATCGACGGAAACCTAGCTGCCGAGAAGGCGAGCGGCTATAAAAAAGATGAGCTAATCGGAAAAAGTTTTCTGAAATTAAACTTGTTGCCCGCAAGCCAATTGCCGAAAGCTATCAAGCTTTTAGGAAAAAATATTCTTGGGCTTCCCACTGGGCCCGATGAGCTTATTTTCAATCGTAAAGATGGCACTCAAATTTTGCTTGAAGTAAGTACTTATCCTGTGACAATACAGGGGAAAAAAGTGATTTTGGGCATAGCCCGCGATGTTACCGGACGCAAAAAACTAGAGGAGGAACTAAAGAAAAGGAATGTGGAGCTTGAGCAAATAAATAAATTAGCGGTAGGAAGAGAGTTAAAAATGGTTGAGCTTAAAAAGAAAGTCCAGGAATTGGAGGGGCAGTTAAACAAAAAATTATGAATTTTTTCCAAAAACCAATCGGTTTTTTAACTGTTTTTTCGGTCGCTTTATTGAGCGCTGTTTTGCATAACTTTGTTTATTGGAGATCAGGAGTAGAGGAGCCAGTATTTTTTATTCTTACTTTTATAGCTTTGGGGATAGAGATAATTCTTCTTTTAATTTTATTTATCAATCTCATAAGAAAAGCTGTAAATAGAAAAAAATAATAAGGCTGTATGTTTAAAAAAATATTAATTATTGTTTTTTGCGCAGTTGTTTTAATAGCTATCGGAGGAATCTGGTATTTTTTGCGCTCCCCACAAACATTGGTTAAAGACGATTTAATAAAAGTTAATAATTTAAAATTAAACCAAATGGTAGAGAGTCCGTTGGCAATCGAAGGAGAGGCTCGAGGAGTTTGGTATTTCGAAGCTAGTTTCCCCGTTAAAATTTTTGACGAGAATAATAATCTCTTGGGCGCTGCCGTCGCCCAGGCCCAGGGCAACTGGATGACCGAAGATTTTGTTCCATTTAAGGCCTATCTCGATTTTTCTACTTCTACAACTAAAAAAGGATTTCTTGTTCTAAAAAAAGACAATCCTTCCGGATTGCCGGAGAATGATGATGAATTCAAAATAGCTATTAATTTCAAGAATGTGGCTGCCCTAAAAGAGAAAATGACCGTAAAAGTTTTTTTTAATAATAGCAACTTAGATCCGGAGTTTTCCTGTAATAAAGTTTTCCCGGTTGTAAGAACCGTTGATAAAACTCAGGCAGTAGCTATGGCCGCCCTGGATGAACTACTAAAAGGAGTTTCTGGAGAAGAAGAGTCCCAGGGATATTTTACGAGTATTAATCCGGGAGTCGGGATTAATAAGCTAAGTATTGAAGACGGGACGGCTAGGGTTGATTTTGATGAACAGCTGGAGTTTCAGGTCGGGGGCTCCTGTAAGGTTTCAGCTATAAGATCCCAGATAATAGAGACCCTTAAGCAGTTTCCTACGGTTGAAAACGTGATCATATCTATAAACGACAGGACAGAGGATATTTTACAGCCCTGAGTTGACTTATTTAAATAGGTTATATATAATACAGCTATCGTTGCGTAATATTTATTCGTTTTAAGGAGGCACATGTTGAGAACGTGATCGCGGCACCTTAAAATCATCAGGCCGGCAAAATTTTAGTGAATTGGAGGTTGACTTGCAGGATCCGACAATGATCTCATTGGAACCAATGGCATTCGATCAGGTGAAATCTCAGGTGAAAGCAAAGCTTCTGGAGAGGAAAAAAGAGCTTGAGGAGAGGATGAAGATGAATCCCGATCCTAATGCCATCCCGGACGGCACAGAAGAAGATCTGCGCTTCGCCGAACGGCTCAGCGTAGGATCTCAGTACGAAAGGGACAAAAGAGCCCTGGAAGACGTGGATTATATCCTGGGGAAAATAGAAGACGGGACTTACGACGGCAAATGTATCGGCTGCAGGGATCTTATTAAGACGGACAGGTTGTTTGCTAGCCCGACGACTGAACGTTGTAAAGACTGCCAGGAAGCTTTTGACAAGTCCCGCAACAGACTGTGCTATTCCAGGAGGTAAATAAACAAGTCCGGCATGGGCTGGTCTACCGAGACCAGCCCTCTTTTTATTTCCCGAGAAAGTAGTAAAATATCTTATATGGAAAAGAAAAAAATATTAGTTTCAATCACCGTTACACGGGGGTCTGATTGGAGAAAAAAGCTGGAAGAAGTAAGAGAATTAAAGCTGAAAGAAGCAGCTGTTTTTTGTACCTGCCTTGGCAAGGGAGCCAGGAAAGAATTTTACAAACTCATTGAGAAATCCGGTTTAAAAGACATTCCTTTAGTGCATTTGAGAAGCGATATGACTGCTGATGAACTGGATTATTTTGTGGAAAATTACGACACCAAAGTTTTTTGCACCCATACAAAGAGAGAATATCCTTTTTTACACGACATTTCTAAATATCATAATATTACAGGGATTGAAAATGTGTATTTCCCCCTAGACGAAGAGGAAATAAGGGAATTTGGAGGTGTGTGCCTGGACTTCTCTCATTTGGAAAACGCAAGAATCTCGACAAAGGACATATTTAAACATAATGTAAAAATATTAGAGAAATATCCTGTGATTGCAAATCATATCAATCCCGTTAAAAAGACCCCGCATACTGACGAAAACGGGTATTTGCGCTATGACACCCATTTTTTAGACGATTTATCGGAGTTTGATTATATAAAAAATTATCCCAAGAAGTATTTCTCTCGTTTTTTGGCTATTGAACTTGAAAACAGTATAAAAGAACAGCTTAAGGTCAAGGATTATTTAAGTAATTTAATTAATATATGATTCCGGTTGAGTATAAAAGAGGGGAAACTAAGTTTTTGAATTGCAAGATTAATTTATCCAAAAGGACTTTTATCCCCAGGGCAGAGACTGAATTTTGGGTAAAGGAAGCCTTAAAAGAGATAGGGGATAGACGGACAATAAGAATATTGGATATTTTTTCAGGATCTGGATGTATAGGCATTTCTCTATTAAAGAATATTAAAACTAAAAAAAGTTCTGCTGATTTTGTTGATATTGATGAAAGGGCGACAAAACAGATAAGGATTAATTTGAAATTAAACAAAATATCTCCTTTAAGATACAGAATTATTAAATCAAACCTATTTAAAGAATTAAAAGGCAGAAAGTATGATTATATTTTCGCCAATCCTCCTTATGTCGCCAGGAACAGAAGAAAAGAAGTTCAGCAGTCTGTATTAAAACATGAGCCGAACCGAGCGCTGTTTGGGGGAGAAAAGGGGCTATTTTACATAAAAAGACTGTTGAAGTCTAGCAAGGATTTTTTGACAAAAAATGGTATAATATACCTTGAAATCGACCCATTGCAGAGAATGGACATGGAGGATATTTTAAAGAATTACGGCTATAAACAATTCAAATTCTTTAAAGACCAGTTCAATAAATATCGATGGATGAAAATAAAGGTCGAGAAATAATATAAATTAATTAAAAACAATATGGATATTCAATGTTTAAAAGAAAATAAATGCTGTTGGTTAATAGCCGTCCCTTTAGCCGTTCTAACCCTTTATTTAGGAGCGTTAACCCTTAACGAAATTAAAGAAGGTAAATATATAGGACAAACGGCTGATCTTACCAACGTTTTTACCATTTCTGACACGGGGGAGGTTTATTCGAAGCCGGATTTGGCAATAACCACCATTTCTGTAGTAAGCGAAAAGAAAACCGTAGCAGATGCCATATCAGACAACACCGAGAAAATGAACGCTATTATCGAATCGGCGAAAGGGAATGGCGTTGAAGAAAAAGATCTGAAAACCACCAATTTTTACATCTCACCTGTTTACGAATGGCAAAAGACAGCTGATTGCGGGTACTATCCCTGCCCTGAAGGCAAAAGGGTTTTAACGGGATACGAAGTAACCCAGTCTCTGCAGGTAAAAATCAGGGATTTGGAAAAAGTTGGAAAAATTATCCAGGATGCCACTAATAGCGGAGCTAACCAAATAGGAGATCTGCAGTTTACCATTGAAAAAGAAGACGAACTTAAAAGCCAGGCCAGAGAAGAAGCTATCAACAAAGTAAAAGCCAAGGCTCAGGTGCTAGTAGAGCAATTGGGAGTTAAAATAGTCAAAATAGTCAGCTACAGCGAAAACGTAGGATATAATTATCCCTATCCAACTTATTCCTCAAAAGCAGTAGGGATGGGAGGAGGAGCAGAGGATGCTACTGCCCAGATACAGACAGGAGAAAACAAGATTGAAATAAGCGTAAGCATTACTTACGAATTCAGATAAAATGTTGTTAAAGCTTTCTGACAGCAGGGAAAAGATTTTCTGGACAAACCATTCTAAAAGAAAAATGCGTCAATACCGTTTGTCAGAAAAGCGGGTATTGCGCATTCTGAGAAAACCGGAAAGGAGAGAGGAGGGTATAGCTCCAGGCACCATTGCCTCAATGCAGATTACGGGGACTAAGAAACATCCGACAGAGGTTTGGCTGATGTATGAGTCTTTAAAGAAGCCGAAGAAAATCAAAATAATCAGCACCTGGAGATATCCTGGCAGGACTCCGCTAAATGAACGGCCTAAAATACCCGATGACATTATCAGGGAATTAGATTTAAAAATATGAACTTAGGCAAAATTTTCGGATGGATATTGTTGGTTGCCGGTCTGGCTTTAATTATCTGGACTATCTACTATTCTTTTAATATCTTTACCGGGAAATCTGATACTCCGGGACCTGGTTTGTTTAAAGTTGAAAATACTTCTCCTACTGACACAAAAGGCCTCTTTGACTCTTTGCTAGGAAGCGTAACAGGAGGATCGGGGAATATAGCCGGAACCGGGACAAATAGTTTGTTTCCTGCTGATTTCCTGCCTAAAACCCTCAATTTAGCGGCCTGGTCATTGTTAGCCTGGATTTTAATTTCCGGTGGAGCTCAGATATCCAACTTGGGGATAAAGATGATTAAAAATTAAAGGTTGTATTACACAGAAAAGTCGTGTTTCCAATAACGCGGCTTTTTTCTAATTTCGAACGCGGAAGTGAAAATGACCAAGTGAGAAATTATATATTGAGGAATTTTTTCCTCAATCTATTTTTTATGTTATATTAGATTAATGGCAAAAAACATATTTTTCCAATATCTAAGCTGGCAGTTTATAGATACTCCGAGGAATTTAATGAAAGCCTGGGGAAACTTCTTGAGATTCAATCTGGATTATTTCTCAATTCCTCTTCTTTTAAAAACCTTCTTTTCTCCCTGGAGGAGATATTCTTGGTCTTATGGCAGGGGATTTGACCTGGGTAAATTCTTTGAGGCATTTTTCTCCAACCTCATATCCAGAATTCTGGGAGCTTTAATGAGGACTTTTTTGATAGTATTCGGGATTATTGCCGAGATTTTCATATTAGTTATCGGACTAATTATTATTTTGGGATGGATACTCCTGCCTTTTCTTTTGGTTGGCGGGTTTATACTGGGCATTAAATTATGTTTGATTTAAAGAAATCTGACATTTTTAGGGCAATAGCCTGGGAAAGAAGGCTTAGTTTAAAGCTGGTTAGAATAATAAGGAAGCTTTTGCTTTTGCTGTCTTTTCTTCTTGTGTTTTTATTCGTTATCACTATCTTTTTAGCCCCTTCTTTTTCCAAAGAAGATATCCCAGATAAAGGAGCGGTATTTTTAGGATTGATCTTAATGTCTTTTACTCTTTCTCTGGCTCTATGGCAGACAGAGATGTTCTTTAATATAAAATTGAAAAATCCTGGACTTAAAATAAAGATAGAGGAAGCCATATCAGACCCGGAGCCGTATAATTTAGCTGACTTTTTAAGTTTTGAAGCGGCAAAAGCCTGCTGGAAAGCAAAGAATAATTCTACGGCCCTTCTTTATTACCTGCTCAGCGACAACTCGAGACTTAGTTTCATATTTTACAGAATGCTGCTGGATTTAAATGGCATCAAAAGGGCATTAAGGAATTACCTGAAAAATATAAAAGAGCCTTCTCCTGATTTTATGGAAATTATCTTAGAATCGTTGAAAAACGCCAAAAAAGAAGGTCATCAGCAAGTTGATATCGGAGACGTTCTTACTGCTTTGTCTAAATACGAACCTAACTTCAAGAAAATACTGCTTGAGTATAATTTAAAAACTGCTGATATCGAAAATCTGACTTGGTGGCTGGAAGATATGGAAAAAATACGTGAAGAGAGAAAAAAATTCTGGGAATGGAAAAGTCTTGTGAAATCCGGATCTATGGCAAAAGAATGGGCTTCGGGCTACACCCTTACTTTGGACAGGTTTTCAACGGATATTTCAGCTTCCGTTAAAAGAAAAGGATATCCTGAAACCATCGGACATCAGAAAGAAATCGCTGCCATGGAAAGAATTTTAGCCAGAAGGGAGCTGAATAATGTCTTGGTGGTAGGGGAGCCGGGTTCGGGTAGAAAAAGCATGATCGAAGAACTTGCAAAAAGAAGCGCCTTGGGAGAAACTCTGCCTGAAATAAATTTTAAAAAATTCGTGAGGTTGGAACTTTCCAATCTGCTGGCTCAAACCAAATCTTCCGGCGAAGCAGAAAAAGTCTTAGATACTATTTTCAGGGAAACTATTTCCGCCGGAAACATTATTTTAGTGATTGACGAGTTCCATAATTTCGTAGGTAAGACAGCCCAGCCCGGTATGGTTGATATTTCCGGAGTCTTGTCGCCCTATCTTCCTTTGCCAAGATTCCAGACCATAGTGCTCACTACTTTCGAAGGACTTCATAAAAATATCGAACAGAACCCTTCTATTCTTTCTCTTTTTGACAAAGTAGAGGTTTCTGAAATTTCAGAAAAGGAAACATTAATACTTTTGGAGGATTTAGCTTTTATTTTAGAGTATAAATACAAGAGATTCATTTCTTATCCGGCCATACGCGAAGTTATTAATTACTCCGGGAAATATATGCCGGCCATTCCTTTCCCGGAAAAAGCAACCGGGCTTATGGACGAAGTAATGGTTTATCTGGCTCAGACAAAAGACAAGATTCTTTTGCCAAAACACGTGGCTAAAATCATTTCTGAAAAAACCCAGATCCCGGTAGGGGAAATGGAAGGCAAAGAAAAGGAAATGCTGCTTAATTTGGAAGATTTAATTCATCAGAAAATCATCAACCAGGAAGAAGCGGTAAAAGAGATATCCTCTGCTTTAAGAAGGGCCAGGGCTGATATTACTGTCAGAAAGGGACCCATGGGCTGTTTTCTGTTCTTAGGCCCTACCGGAGTCGGAAAAACCGAAACTTCAAAAGCTTTGGCCGAGATTTATTTTGGTTCAGAGAACAGAATGATCAGAATAGATATGTCAGAGTTCCAGAACGTCGGGGATATACCAAGGCTAATAGGCTCTCCGGGAGAAGAAGGGTTGTTAACCACCAAAGTCAGGGAAAGGCCTTTTTCTCTGATATTGCTCGATGAAATAGAGAAAGCTCATCCTAATATATTAAATCTATTTCTACAGGTTTTAGACGAAGGACATTTGACCGACGGTATGGGCAGAAAGGTTGATTTCAAAAATTCAATTATTATTGCCACTTCTAATGCCGGCTACCAGATAATTCTTGAATGTTTAAAGCAAAATACCGAATGGTCTCAGGTAAAAGCCAAGATACTGGATTTTGTTTTCAGCCAGGGGCTTTTCAGGCCAGAATTCATTAATCGTTTCGATTCAGTAGTTGTTTTCCGTTCTCTGACCAAAGAAAACTTAATGAATATCGCCGAGTTATTGCTTCAGGGATTAAAGAAAAACTTAAAAGGGAAAGAGGTAGATTTTGTCATAACCGCTGCCTTGAAAGAAAAAATCGTAGAGTTGGGATATGACCCGGTTTTTGGAGCAAGACAGATGAGAAGGGTTATCCAGGACAAAATTGAAAATACTCTGGCCTCGGCTTTATTGTCTAACCAGTTAAAAAAGGGGAACAAGGCGGAGATTGATCCTCAAGATTTTAGGTTGAAGATAAACTAGTTTTGATTTCATTCCCTTCATAGCGCCGATCAAGCATCGGCGTTTTTGCTTGACTTAAACTTAAAATATTGTATAATAGGAGAATGAGGAATTTCATATTTAAGCTTAAAATACTGTTTATACCTTGCCAGGAGAATAATTTTAAACCTCGATTTCTAGAGAGCGATGTTTTGCTTTATTGCGTCATTGCTCTGGTTATTTTGAAAATAGTTGCTGTTTCTTTCTTTGTCTATCTGCCAAGAACTGTTTTCTTTGCCGATGTCACCAAGACCGCTTTGATTGAACTGACAAACCAGGAAAGAGGGGAGTTGGGACTGGGATTGTTGAAGGAAAACCAAAAGCTTGATCAGGCGGCTTATCAGAAAGCCATGGATATGCTGAATAACGACTATTTCTCTCACTTTAGCCCAAGCGGAATATCTCCCTGGTATTGGTTCAAACAGGCAGGATATACTTATAAGATAGCCGGAGAAAACTTGGCTATAGGGTTTATCGACTCAGAAGAGGTTTTTAATGCCTGGGTTAATTCTCCTACCCATAAGGCAAACTTGGTTAACGAAAAATTCAACGAGATAGGAATGGCTGTTTTGCAAGGGAACTTCAATGGCTCTCAAACCACCGTAGTTGTCCAGCTTTTCGGCTCGCCCTATACGGTGGCTCCCGTTCAAAAACAGGCTGAAGCAAAACCTGAAGAAAAGACCGAAGAAAAGATAGCAGAAACAGTCCCTCAGGAAGAAGAACCTGTTAAGATAACCGAGGAGGAGCAGGTGGCTGGAGTCGCTGAATCGGATTTTTCCCTATCCCAACAGAAATCAGAAAGAGAAGACTTTGAATTCAATGTTATCAGATTTATGGCTTTGAACTATCCTAAAATAGTGCAGAACATCATCTTCTATTCTCTTTTAATCATTACTATCGCCTTAATACTTAATGTATTTATTAAGATAAAAATACAGGACAGGGGGCTTATCTTAAGAACATCTTTATTTATTATCTTGCTAATCCTGTTTGTGGTTTCAGACAAGGAATTAATAATTAGATTTATTCCACACGATTTAATAATATGATTAATTTCGGAAGATTTTTAAGCATTTTTATTTTCTCTTCCTTGATAGTCGTTATTTTTCTTAACTGGTCAACTGTCCAGGGAATTTTTAATTATAAAAGCATATATGGAGACTTGTTTTCTTCCAAAAAAGATGATTCTGCAATAAAAATACCTGATGTTGCTTTAAACGAACCTGAAGAGGAAGAAAAATTCGTTGACAAACCGGACAGCGTGGAAATTCCGAAAATTGAGATAGTAGCCCCCTTGGTTTTTATCAATACCGATGAAAAAAACGCTTTTGATGAAGCTTTAAAAAACGGAGTAGTCCACTATTATAAATCAGCTCTTCCCGGAGAAGAGGGGAATGCTATAATTTTAGGACATAGCGCTCCTTCTGGCTGGCCAAAAAGATACTATGAGTGGGTCTTCAGCAGATTGAACGAATTGGCAGAAGGAGATGATATTTTTATATACTACGAAAACAGGGAATACATATACAAAGTCACCAATAAATATTTCCTTAAACCAGGCGAAGATGTGCCCAATTCCGACTTGACAAATTCAGAACATGTGATAAGCCTGATAAGCTGCTGGCCACCTGGTCAAAATATCAAGAGGATAGTTGTCCAAGGGGAAAAGCAGTAAAATACAGCTCTTTAATTAGATCCAAATAAAATAAAGGAGTGACAGGATGAAAAGAGGCATTGCTATCTTTGTTCTATCATTAATTGTCGTGGCGCTGTTAGTCTCTCTCAGCTGTGGCTCCTGCGGAAAAAAGGAATCCACGGAAGCCAGCAAAACAGAGACCGTATCACCGCCGCCACAGGATCAGCCGTCCGAGCCCCCGGTGTATCCGAGGGCAGAAATCCAGAATCTTTCCACTACTTGGCTTGGTAATCGGTATTACACAGAGTACTACACCGGTAGCAGAAATCGCACAAACTATTGGGATACCAATAACGGTTGCGACGAATGCGACTACTATAGTCGTAATTACGGGGGCAAAAAATACAGCTCCAGTAGCTATGGCTATAACTCTGATCGTACCGCCGGACAATATTTCCAAATGGGAGATGATATAGAGATATGTTTCGACATCGTCTCAACCGGAAATACGGCAGCCACTAATTTATCTGTCGAGGTTGTGTTCCCGTTCCAATTCAATATCCAGAGCGGGTACATAAATTCCTATAAGTATGGCCAGGATACGGCCATACTTCTTGACCGCATTGGTATTCTGAAACCAAGAGAAGTGAAGCATTATTGTATAAGAGTCTTACTGTGTAATTCAAATAGCCAGTATGACTGTTATACAAATGTTTTACAAAGCATGGTAATACTAAAAGGGAATGGGGCAGATGAAAAGTCTCCATTTACGGTGACGGTGTGGAGAGAGTGCGACGAGTACAGAGGGCCCTGTTATTATTCGTCCTGCTGCACAAGCTGCACAAGTTGTCCAAGCTGCCCAACGCCAGAGACGCCTTGCCCACCCTTACCCCCCGTAGTGCCACCGCCTTGCCCGCCCCAACCCCCTGTAGTGCCACCGCCTGCGCCGCCTGCGCCTCAGCCTGAGCCGTGTATCCCAGAACCGGTGATACCTCCGCCTCCGCCGCCTGCGCCAGGGCAACAGCCAATATTCCAACCGGGAGGATCTTCTCCTGGAGGGTCTTCGGGAGGATCTGGAGGACCATTACCGAATTCCGCAATTCCTTAAGTATCAAAAGAGAACTGAGCTATTTCTATAACTCGCTCAGTTCTCCCTTCTTTAATGAAGATTATATGATATATAGTCTTTATCAAAGGAGGGAGTAAGAAAAATAACTAACAAAAACATGTTTAAGTCAAAGCTAAACGTTATTTTATTCCCAATCGTATTGTGTGCTTTTCTCTTTGGGATAGCTTACAGTACAAACGCCGATTGTCCGGCTTGTCCCGCATTCAACAATTGTGCGGGCGATCTTGAGTTGCTGACTCTAAAAAACAGAACTCAAAATACTCCAAGCTGGCAGAGTTCTATTTCCGCCAATGCCGGAGATACGGTCGCTTTCAACGTCTATTACCATAACTGCGTCAGCGATACCACTGCCAATAACACCAAGGTAAGATTAGATTTCTCAAACATAGAAACTTCTCCAATCTTGGCCACTGCTTATTTGTGGGCGGATAATGCTTCTTACGTTACTGATTCTGGAACTATAACAGTAAGCACTCCTCAGAAATTGAATTTTGCTTCTACTGCCAAATGGTATCCTGATCAGAGCAGCAGCAATCCTACGATAGTTCCGGTAACAGTGAATATCACAAGTGCCCAGGTGACTATCGGAAACATTCAAGGGAACTGGACTCACCAGGGTTATGTTGTGTTTGAGGCAACTTTAAGCGGCTCTTCTGTCAACCATCCTCCTACAGCCAATGCCGGTTCTGACAAAGATATCCAGGAAGGAGAAATAACCACCTTGAACGGCTCCGGATCAGATCCTGACAGCGATCCTATAACATATTCTTGGAGTTGCACAGGAGGCTCTTTATCCAGCTACAGTACTGCCCAGCCTACATATACTGCTCCTTCTGTTTCCTACAACACCTACTACACCTGTACTTTAACCGTTAGAGATGATAAAGGATTGACTAGTTCAGACAGCATGACAGTTTATGTAAGAAACCAGGACAGCGGAAATCTGTATGTTTCTCTTACCCCAAGCCCTTCTTCGGGATATGCGCCTTTGAACAATGTAAGTTTAACTGCTTATTTGTCAGGTTCTGCAACAGGGGACGCTACTTTTAAATTTGACTGCACTAACGACGGTTCCTGGGAAAGAATAACTACAGCTAACTCAAACAGCAACACTGCTTACAGCCTCTGCAACTATTATTCAAACGGAAACTACACTGCCAGGACTGAGGTTACCAGAGGAGGCATGACCAACTCTGCGACAGCCCCGGTTTATGTCGGTGGATCTTACCAGACAGGAAGTTTTGTGGTCACCAAGCTGGTCAAGAATCTTTCTGACGGCACCGGATGGCAAACAACCGTTGCGGCTGACCCGGGAGAAGTATTGTATTTCTCTATACAGGTAACAGCAGTAAACAATTCTAATGACGTTGTTATAAAAGATGTTTTGCCCGCCAAGCTCACCTATGGTGGAGATTTGAGACTGGACAATGTTCCTACTGCAGGAGACATAATAAACGGATTGAACATCGGCTACATGTCAGCCAATCAGACAAGGACAATTACCTTCAGGGCTGTTGTGGCTAATGCTGACCAATTTGTTTTTGGCACAACCGAACTGACAAATACTGCTCAAGTTAACAATTCAACCCTTACCGGAGGAACTGCAAAAATCAGCGTTACCAGAGGCGCGGTAGCAGGTATCACAACCGTGGTAACTGGTATTAATCCTCTTTTCATCTCTTTGATTGTCGCTTTATCAATAGCTTTGGTATTCTACTTTTTCTGGACTAATCTGGAAAAATCTCAGAATGCTTCTGCCAGAAAATTTCTCAGCTGGTTCTATAGGATGAGGTCTTTGATCTTCAAGTAAAACCAGTTTAACGTTTAACCAAAGAGAGCGGGTTCTTAAGCCCGTTCTTTTTGTTTATGGCTGTTGTGGATTTCCTGTGGAAAAATAGCCGTTTTAGCTTCATCTTCAGAGGTGGATATTTGTGGTTGACTATACCCTATATGGTGAGCTAAAGTGAATATGTGTGGGGGATTGTGGATAACTATGGGATAACCCCCTTAAATGGTGAATAAGTATGTTTATAGGACAATACCCATATTCAATAGATGAGAAGAAAAGATTAGCTGTTCCTCCCAAGTTCAGGAAGCTTTTAGGCGAAAAGGCAGTAATCACAATAGGGCTGGACCAATGTTTATTTATACTGTCCTCAAAAGAGTGGGAGATTCTTGCAAAAAAATTAAGCCAGCTTCCTTTAGGACAAAGCGATGCCAGGGGATTTGCCAGAGTAATGCTTACCGGAGCCATGGAAGTAAACTTTGATAATTTAGGAAGAATATTAATCCCTGATTATTTGAAAGATTACGCCCAATTAAAAAAGAAAGTGGTGGTAGCCGGAGTCTTTAATAGGATAGAAATCTGGGATGAAGAAAGTTGGAAAGAATACAAACAGAAAACAGAGAAAGAAGTAGGGGATATGGCCGAACGTTTAAAGGAGTTGGGCGTCTAAACTATGCACATACCTGTCCTTCAAAAAGAAGTACTAGAATATTTAGACCCCAGGCCCAATGAGAATTTTATTGACTGCACTTTGGGATACGGAGGGCACACAAAAGCCATTCTAGAAAAGACTGAGCCCAAAGGCAAAGTACTGGGGATAGACAGAGACCCAGAAATGATCAGAAATCTTAAGAATATCAAGAGATTAACCCCTGTCTGCGAAAACTTTTCAAACTTAAAAGAGATCATAAAACAACAGGGGTTCAACAGAGTATCAGGCATACTCTTTGACCTGGGATTCTCAAGCTGGCACTTGGAGGGATCGGACAGGGGATTCACCTTTTTAAAGAATGAACCCCTGGATATGAGGTATAGCATTAAAAGCCCCTTGACGGCCGAGAAAATAGTCAACTACTGGTCAAGTTGGGAAATAGAAAAGATATTGAGGGAGTACGGAGAAGAAAGGTTTTCTGAAAAGATATCAGAAAACATAATAAAGTTTAGGAAAGTAAAACCGATAGAAAGAACTTTCCAGCTGGTGGAGGTGATTAAAAAAGCCACCCCTGTCTGGTATCAGCATCAGAGAATACATTTTGCCACCAGGACTTTCCAGGCTTTGAGGATAGCTGTGAACGACGAACTTAACAATTTCATTAAAGTTCTGCCTCAAGCCTTAGAAATGCTTAAAAAAGAAGGAAGGCTGGTAATAATTTCCTTCCATTCGCTTGAGGACAGAATAGCCAAAAATTTTATAAGAGATAATAGAAATTCGTTAAAAGTCGTAACTAAAAAACCAATAATACCTACTCAAGAAGAAATTAAAATCAATCCTCGTTCAAGGTCAGCAAAACTAAGAGCGGCGATAAAAATATCATGAAAAACAATACTTTAGCCTTAAGACAGCCTTTTCCAACGGTCTTTCCGATTGGATTTGCCAAAAAGTCCTTTTCAAAAGCCTTTTTAACTCTGGTCTTGCTTGCCACAATCTCTCTTTTAATATTCTACGTCTTGCAAATAAACTACTTTGCCAAGGAGACATATACGGTCCAGAACTACGAAAAACAGCTCAGCCAGATAAGCCAGGAGACAGAGTCTTTGGAGATAAGCTTTTCCGATCAGGATTCTTTGGCTAAGGTTGACGGCTATTTGCAGGGGAATAACTTTCAAAAAACCAGCCAGACTAAGTTTATTCAATTATTAGAAAGCACTGTTGTGGCAAAATGAAGAACTGGCGAATAAACCTAATTTTCACCTGCTTCATCTTATTTGCGGCGGCTCTTATCGGCCGCTTAGCTTATGTTCAAATAGTACGAGGGGATTACTACAAGGCCTGGGCCCAGGGTCTGCATAACGTAAACAGCGAATACCAAGCTCCCAGGGGAGAGATTTTTTTAAAGAATGACGAATCCCTGGCTATAAACAAGAATTTTCCCTATGTTTTCGTATCTCCTCTGAAGATTGAAGACTTTGACAAGACAGCCGAAACTTTGAGCAGTATTCTTGGCTTGGAAAAGGAGTCTGTTTTAGAAACTATTCATCAGGATAATTCATTCGTTCCCTTGAAAGACAAGCTGACGAATGAAGAAATCGATAATATCAAGAAAATCACTCTGCCTGGGATTTATCTTAACGAAGAGCAGGGGAGATACTATCCAAAGGAAGATCTGGCTTCCCAGGTGGTCGGATTTTTGAGCGCTGAGGGCAACGGCCAGTATGGCTTGGAAGAGTATTATGACAGCACTTTAAGAGCAGGGGAAATGGGAACTGATCTGGTATTAACAATAGATTATAATATCCAGTTTGAAGCTGAAAAACTATTGAAAGCTGCCAAAGAAAATTTAAAGATTGAGAGCGGACAGATAATTGTTATGGAGCCGGGCACCGGAAAAATTGTAGCTCTGGCCAGTTTTCCTAATTTTAACCCTAATCAGTATGAAGAGTATGCCGAAAAAGGATACTTGGATATTTTCCAGAATGCTTCCACTCAGAAATTCTTTGAACCAGGTTCTGTTTTCAAACCGGTAACCATGGCAGCTGCTTTGAATGAAGAAAAGATAACTCCCCAGACCACCTATATTGACGAAGGAATATTGAAGATAGACGGCTGGCCAATAAGGAATTACGACAACAGAGTTTACGGAGAAAAGACAATGACTGAGGTTCTTGAAAAATCAATAAATACCGGTGCTGTCTTTGCCCAGCAGCAGATAGGAGGGGAAACCTTTCTTAGATACCTTGAAAAACTGGACATATTCAGCCTTACCGGCATAGATTTGCCCGAATCCTATTCCGACAACAAAGAAGTCAAAAACGGCAGGGATATTAACTTTGCCACCGCTTCTTTCGGCCAGGGGATAATGATGACCCCTATTCAGCTTGTCAGGGCTTACTGCGCTTTGGTCAATGGAGGAAAGCTGGTAAAGCCTTACTTGGTGGAAAAGATAACAAACAGTGAAAAGACAATAACGACCCAGCCTCAACTGTCAGAACCGATTTTTTCCCAGAAAACTTCTTCCCAATTGGCAGCTATGCTGATAAGCGTGGTTGAGAACGGGTACGCCAAGTCAGCTAAAATCCCGGGATACTATGTCGCAGGAAAAACAGGCACTGCCCAGGTGCCTTACGCCAGTATCGGGATAAACAAATCAGGATA
>Ga0172371_10002212_pt1 | contig 30995 bp, 24 predicted proteins | sample Lak12m_FD_114543 | JGI IMG/M metagenome (GOLD analysis project Ga0172371, IMG submission 114543) | Freshwater microbial communities from Kabuno Bay, South-Kivu, Congo - kab_022012_12m | ecosystem: Environmental > Aquatic > Freshwater > Lake | place: Democratic Republic of the Congo: South-Kivu...
AGGAAGCAGAACTAAAAACAGGATCAATCAACAGCCCAGCGTCGCTTCGCTCCGTTCACGATGCCCGATCTGGGTGTTCACGATGGACCGATCTGGGTGTTCACGATCACCGGAATGCGCACCCAGTGCGGACTTGGTGTTGCGGGGCGGATCGTCACTCCAACCGGGCTCGCTCCATGAGTCCTCAGGCGAGCGCGTCCACGATCTGAAGTCGAAACTCGAAGCCCTCGTGGGAGCTCAGGATCCAAACCAGCGCTTCGATCCCAATCTGGAGCCGTCATCCTTGGAACCGTCGTCCTCCAGCAGTTGCCAGCGCCCAGGTCCTGACTGTGACGACGCGGCAGATGGAGGCACCCGAGAACGTCATCCGTCGTTACCGCAACACCCTGAGGGAACTGGCCAAGTGAAGGAGCCCGAGTGGCTTCTTCTCGAAGTGGTGCTCGCGGTCCACGAACGCCTGCTCGCCGAGTTCGGCGGCCCGGCGGGAATCCGCGACACCGGTCTGTTGGAATCGGCGCTGGCCAAGCCGGTGAACCTTTACGCGCACCAGTCCTCCACCACGCTTTGCGAACTGGCCGCGAGCTATGCGTTCGGCATCGTGAGGTACCATCCATTTCTCGACGGCAACAAGCGCTGCGGGTTCGCGGCCGCGGCGATGTTTCTCGAACTTGAACGGCAGGCGTCTGAGCGCTTCCGAAGCCGACGCCGCCATCCGAACCCTGGCGCTGGCTGCCGGGGAGATGAGCGAAGCGCAATTCGCGACTTGGCTCGAGCGCAACTCGCGAAGCGCCTGAGGGCCGCGCTCCGGGCTAGGAGCAGAGAAGGCTTGATCTCCCTCGCTGCGACCGGACTGCTGACAGACACGCGAGTGCGGACCGCGGCGTGACCGCGAAAATGCCGACATCCCATAGCGCCTCCCTGTCCCGTGGCATCCAGACCACGGTTGCACTACTTTGGACCCGCACGCGGGCCGTCGCCGACGGCGCCATGAGAGAAGGCGTGATGTCACGAAAATTCACGATTCGGGCCGACTGGGACGACGACGCGAAGGTTTGGGTGGCAACGAGCGATGAAGTGCTCGGGCTCGCGACCGAGGCCGACACCATCCCGCACTTGGTCGAAAAGCTCGAGCGCATCCTCCCCGAGTTGCTCGTGGAGAATGGCCAACTCGACGCGACCAACGGCCTCCCCGACGTCCCTTTCTGCGTGATGCACGAGCACGTCGCGCGCGTCTCCGCACACTGATTGGTTGCGCGTGTCCGACTACGGACCGCGGGTCCGAAAAGTCCTCTCTGAAAACGGCTGCTACCTCGCGCGCCAAGCCAAGGGCGACCACGAGCCTTGGTTCAGTCCGATAAACGGCCGCAAGGTGACGGTCGATACCCAGATCAAGTCGCGCCACACCGCCAACGGTGTCTTGAAGCAGGCCGGGCTGCCGAAGGCGTTCTAGGTCACGGGGTCATGGATTACCTCGCCACCAATTGCGCAGCGCCCAAGTGCCGGCCTTTTCGACGCATTTTGCCCCGCGGCGCAAAATCCGGCGCATATGATTGCATCATTATGCTCCCAATTACGGAGCCGCGGCCCACTCGGACCAACGCTGCCGCTCCACCGGCCCTCTGCGAGTAAGGGAACTCAGCTTTGTTTGGATCGCGGACGCTTCGCCGAGCCTACCGGTGGCGTGCGCTTTGCGGCTTTCGTGGCGGCTCGACGCGGCGGGTGGGCGATAACTTGACGTCCGCTCCGCTGCTGCTGCTCGCGAAGCTTTCGACAGAACGCGTCGAGATCATAGCCCGCGGCAGCAAACAGTGTCTCGCGTGCCTTGCGGACCTCGGCGACGATTTCATCTTCCCAGCGGGCTTGCTCCTGTCGCAACGGTCGTGGCATATCAATCTCCCATCAGTTCGCCGGGCATGCACAGAATCGGCGGAGCGCAGCCGCGCGCTCGGCACACGCGTTCGATGGTCGGTCGTAGTTCCGCATTGGCGATATAGGTCGAATTCCACGTCAGCAGGAAATCGACGTGATGAACCGCTGCCACGGCGATGTGCACCGAGTCCGCGGCAGCGCGCTGAGGAAGGTGCAGCCCACGCACGAGGGCACGGGCAAGGCGCACCGCTTCAGGAGTGATGTCGAGCAAGGGCAGTTCCGCCAGCAGCGACAAACGACGCGCCGCCGCCTCGGGGTCACCGACGCGGGCCTCGGCAACCACCGCCTCGGAAACGCGAATGTGGAAAGCCGCACGACGCCTCATCCACCATTCCCTCGTCAATTCCTGCCGCGCCGCGATCACCAGATCACGGCTCGGCCGAGCCGTCAGATAGCTGACGATCGAGGTCTCCAGATACACGGTACGGGCCATACCAAACTCTACCCAGATCGTTTGCGCAGGTCACGTCTCGGTGGGAGCCGCACCTTGAACGTTCGCTCTGTCGCCTGATGGACCGGCTCGAACGGCTGCAACGGATGCGTGCTGGGGACTGATACCGGCGCCCGCACTTGTTCGCATCAAGACCGACAACGACTAGTTGTGGCGCGCCCTCAAGAAGCTCGCGCTGGGTAAGACCCGCTCACAACCACTCACGATTCGGGGAGCCGCGCGAACGCTAGCCCATCGAGAAACCTCGTTCGTGCGCCCTCAGATCCGAATGCGCTACAGGCAACAGAGTCCGAAAGGATAGCCACGAGGACGGATCGCAGGTGTTCTTCTGTTGCGCGCAGGGTCGCGGCCACATCCAACTTCTTACTCAATCGCCCGTGCACAACCTTTGATCGTGATCGATACAGCTCGGTTATGTGATCGAAAATTCCCCTTGCTTGATCGCGATCCTTTCCGAGCAAGAGGGCGGAACGCAGCGAGATCCTATAGGTGATCTCCGAATCGGCGCCCAAGAGCGCTTCTAGTGCGGTCCAAAAGGCTAGAAGGCGTGTATCCCACGACAGGTCGCTCGACGCGCGAAAGAGGAGACTGAACGCAAGCGAGACCGCGGAATCATCGGGCAATGTCGCGAGATTCGTTAGGAGCTGGTGAGCAAGCGTAAGATCCTGCGAGCTATGCTCCGATTCACCATAGTCCACGACCAACGATCGGATTGGAAGGTATCGCCGCATACTGCGTCGCGAGATTTCTCCAGTGTCGCCGCCTGAAACCTGAAATGTCGATTCGAAGCCGAGTTCAGAGGGCCGTGCAACCCATAGCGCGACGGCGCCATCGATGAGTTTCGATTCGGCCACATCCTGTCTTGAGATCGGCTTGCCCGGAGAAGAACTGGGATCAAGATCCCCCAACGCATCGGCCTCAAAATCGACGCGGATGAAGCAGTTGGCCGAGCGAAGCCGCTGATCCTGGCCGGGCGTCGTGCGTAGGTCCTTAACCGCCGCCTCAAGCAACCTCTTGTCAGTCGGCTCTAGAACAACTCCGTTGCCAAGGTTGAATCCTGCTTCGACTGCTTTGAGTGCGTCTGGCGGGATTCTTAGCTGGATCGGTGCAAAAGCGGTCCACGGCATGGGGACGGGCGAAGACACGGCTCTCATTCCTTCTCGAACCCCTGGCTCGTGAACTTGAGCGTGCGGCTGTTCTCGGTGACGGTGCGCACGACGTTGTCGGTAGCGCCTGATGGCAGCACGGCCTCGATCTCCAGCGTCACACGAACCTCGGAACCGACCAGTCCAGCGAGATGAGCGATGACTTCTTCGGCGATACGGCCGGCGTCGCGGCCGACACGACTTGGATCCAACGTAACCGTCCCGTGGAAACGCCGAGGGCGTTCCGCGGCGGATGGCTGCACGGACAGCGAGGACGGCGGCTGAACTTCGCCACGATCCGCTCCTGGCCGGGGCGTTGCCGGTGTCTGAGGCACCTCGACCTGTTCGGCATCGAGTTGAGCGCAAGCAACTGCGGGGCGAACGAGCAGCCCGGGGCTGTCGGGCGTCACGGTGACCATCTGGCCGCCACGAAGCCCGCGGTAGCGGCCGGCAGCTTCGTCGTGGTTTTCCGCGTAGGCGAACGTGTCCGTGGCCCAGGTCAGCATCGCTACGCCGTCCTCTATCGCGTTGGTCAACACCTCTGGCCCAGCCACACGCGGCAGGTAAGTGTAGCGCGCGAAATGTTCGACCAACTGGCGAACCGCAACGTGGTCGCCAGCCCACAAGGGCACATCGTCGAGGTGCTTGCGCAGAACCGTCGACCCGAGCGTGGTCACCAGGGCTTCGTCGTTGCGCAGCTTCTTGCTCACGCGAACGGCCAGCGCCTCGTTGCCGGTCAGGCGAACCGCGTCCCACTCAACCGGCGCCCGCGCGCTCTTCTGCTCCGGCACCAGCACCCACTGGTAAGTCTCAGGCAGCCGAGCGACCACCGCACCTTCGGCCGCCTGCTTCTGCGTCTCGGCTTGGCGGACCTGATGCGGGTCGAGGTTCAGAACGTCCTTCTCCGCAACGATCGACGACCACGCAAGATACCTGCGTAGGGCCTCGTCGAGGTCCTGGAACCGCACGCGATCGGCCGCCAAGAATACCAACGTGTTGCGATAAAGCCTCGGCGCGTTGCCGCGCGACTCGAGAATCGTGTTGGCTGCGGCCTCGGCCGCGTTCCCGTCTTCTTTCGCGTACGGGTGTTCCGCCGGAAGCACAACGAGCCGGGTGTCAAGGTCATCGGGAACGTCGGCACCGCTGCGGGGTAGCGGGTGAATACGGGAGAAGTCGCCAGTGCGCTTCAGGTCCGCCCGAATGCGCGCGTCGAGTTCGTGGACGACCTTGTCCGGGTCGCGCTTGAGTTGCTCGGCTCGGTCCTCGGCGAGCTTGGTAACGGTCGGTTGCGTCGCGTACCACGCGCGCGGCCCGTCTTGGTAGAGATACGTTGCCGCGGCAGCCAGCCGGCGCAGAGCATCGCCGAAGACGGCCGAAGATTCGCCGGGCATCACGCAGCCGAGCTTCACGCGCCGGTCTTCGAGCCCGCGATGCGCGGCATCGGCGGTCGGCGCCGATCCCATGTAGATCGTGCGCGCCACTCGCCGCGTGGCGTGCAGCTTGCCGAGGTTGGGAACTTCGCCGTCGATCTTCAGCGGCAGAGAGTTCGGCCCGTCGATGTCCTTCTCGATGATCGGCGCCCAGTTGTCGGACAGATAGCGCGTCAGTTCGGATTGCACCCGACCGTCGTCGATCGGAATCGTCGACGGGAGAATCAGTGGGTTGCGGTCGCCTTTCTCCCACAGGCTGTGGATCACCGCTGCCATCAGGCGCAGCACGCCGCGTGTGCGCTGGAACTTCACCAGCGTGGACCAGTCGGTGTAGAGCCGATCGAAAATCTCCGGATGGATCGGATAGGCGGCCTGGATGCGTTTCTCGTAGTCGCTGCCTTTGCACTCGGGCGGAAACTCCGCGGCCTGCGTACGGTAAAGGTCCGCGAACGCGCGCGCAGTGACGTCCCTATCTTTGTAGAGATTGCCTGGAATCGGTTCGAACAAGCGCCGCCGCACGATCTCGAAGCCTTCCTCAGCAGTGGCCGGACGCCACGAAGATTCCACGCGACCAACCACATGACGGAGCCGATCGAGAGCCTCGCGGCCGCGTATCCCGCCAACCTCCACGTCTTCGGCCTGGATGTGCGGCGATCCAGCCGTGTCCGACGCCGGAAGCGACACCACGAGCAAACACTTGTCGGCGGCCTTGGCGGATTCCGTCAATACCTGGGCAAACGAGAACATCGTCTCGAACGATCCGCCAGGTAGATCGTCCTGGTCGTGAAGCTGCCTCGCGTAGGCCACCCACTCGTCGACGAGCACGAGGCACGGTTCGTACTCGACGAACAGTTCCCGGAGAACGTCGCCGGGACTCGTCGCGCGTTCGTCGTCTTTGGCGATTCGCGCATACGCCTTCTTGCCGCCGAGTTGATACGCCAGCTCGCCCCACAGGGTGCGCACGACGGTACCGTCGGGTTTCGTGACCGGGTTCCCCGGCGAGATCTTGTTCCCCACCAGCACGACGCGGTTCGCCTTCGAGAGCGTCTTCTCGCCGGCTTCGGCCAGAACAGAGTCCACGCCCGGCAGATCGCTCGGGCTCACGCCAGAGAAGAAGTGATAGAGGGCCAGCATCGAGTGAGTCTTGCCGCCCCCGAAGTTGGTCTGCAGTTGTACGACCGGGTCACCGCCTTTCCCGGCAAGGCGCTGCACGCCCCCAACCAGCAAACGCTTCAGACTGTCCGTCAGGTACGTGCGCCGGAAGAATTCGCTCGGCACGCGGTACTCGTCAGTTCCTTGGCCGAGATGCACCTGCCAAAGGTCGGCAGCGAATTCGGCCTGCTGGTATCGGCCACTGGCGACATCGGCGTGCGGCGTGACGATCTCACGCCAAGGTTTCAGAGCGCCGCTGGCCGCGGCCTCGATCAACGAGCCCCCGGCCTTGCGTTTCTCGCTGCGGACCTGTTCGTCGAAGATGAGCCGGCGAAGCTCCAGCTTCATCTTCTGTACTTCATCGGCCTGTGACGCCGAGACGGCCGTCAGCAGGCGAGCAATCGAATCAAGCGCGCGATCAGCGTCGTCGCTGGAGAATGCGTTCTGATGAGCCCAGCGGTTTCGGACATCGCGGATCTCGGACACCAGCGTCCGTTCCGATTGACCGAGTATTCGCCGAAAAGTGCTCTGCCACTGGTTCCAGAGGACCGCGAGCAACGAGGCGGCATCCCATCGCAGGTTGTCGGGATCGTCAAACAGCCGGACCTGAGTCTCGGCGACGGACTCCCGCACGAGATCGAGCCAACGTTGCGCGTCGCGGTTCTTCAGTTCCCGTTCGACGAACGGCTGGAGGCCGTCCTTGAGGAGATCGAGGGCCTTGCCGACGCGATCTTGGTTGGTGAGCGCCATGCCTACGCCACGCCGCCCCTACCAGCCGTCGGTACCTCGTTCGCTACCGTTGCCAGACCCGACATCAGAACCTGAAAACTTCGTGATTGATTCTCTTGCGACATCGTCTTTGCCATGCGCCGCGCGCCCCCGACCTTCTGAAATTGCTTCACGAGCTTCGCCAAGACTTTGGCCGGCTGGATGATACTGTCGGGATCTCGATATTTCGCGCGCGCCGAAATCGACCGCAACTTGGCTTCCCCGAACGCTGTGGCCAAGGCCGGCGTGTCTCCGAAATACCACGCATCCAGTTCCTGGCAGGCGATTCGCACGAGCGAGTCCGGTCTCTTTCCGTCCGCGCATAGATCCACGAGCCGTCGTTTCAGCGCAGCGCAGTCGGCGCCGTCGTTATCGCGAATCACCACGAACCGCACGCCCGGTTCCCGCCAGGCGCGCAGCTTGCGCGGGATACTCTTCTCCAGATCCTGCTTGCCTTCGTGCGCAACACAGACGAAGCGCAGCTGCGGCAGCAACCTCGGCAACAGCCCTTCCAACAGGACTTTCATCGAGTACTCTTCGAGCAGAAAGACGACGCGACTCATCTCAGGCCCGCACCCTCGAACAAGCCTTGTTTCCACAGCGCCCCCGGCAAGTCGCCTTCCGCGACCAGCGCGCGAAGCAACTCGCTTTCGTCGGCACGACGGATCGTCGTGAAACCGTCCTTCTTCACGAGCCAGTAGATTTCGTCGAGCTTGGCACCGTTCAAGAACTCCGGCGAGTGCGTCGACACGAACACCTGACCTCCACGCCCGGCATAGTCGCGGAACTCTTCGACGAGTTCGTGCATCAGTTCCGGATAGAGCTGGTTTTCCGGTTCTTCGATGGCCAGAAGCGGATGCGGTTTCGGATCGTACAACAGCACCAGGTACGCGAACATCTTGACCGTTCCGTCCGACACGTAGCGGGCAATGAACGGATCGCGAAAACTTCCGTCCTGGAAACGCAGCACCAAGCGCCCGTCTTCGGTGGGACGCGCTTCGACATCGCTGATTCCCGGAACACGCTCTTTCATCACATCCAGAACGCGCCGGAACACGTCCGGGTGGCGCTCGAACAGATACTGGGCCACCTGCGCGACGTTATCGCCGCGCGTCGAGAGGTGCTCGGCATAGCCGGCTTCCGCACTCGGCCTGGCTTCACTGATGTGAAAGTCGGAGATGTGCCAGTTCTCGATCAGACCGCGGAACTCCGAGACCACGCGAAACTCTTTGAACTGGCCCAAGCCCTTGATGGCAAGCACCGCCGGATCGTCGAGCACGTACTCCTTGCGCTCTTCCACCGCGCCTTCTTGACCATAGGCCGCCTCGTTGGTGATGGCCGTTCCGCGGCCGCGTGAAAAGTCGACGAAGTGCCACGGCTTCCCTTTCCCGCCACGCCGGAATTTCAGGATCTCTCGCTGCACGAACGGCCCGCTCTTGTCATCGGCGATGGCAACCTGGTAGGTCGCAAGGCGGCCTCCACTCTCGCGGAACTTGACCGTGATCTCGATGGGGCCGGTCTCGCCGCGACTGACCAACTCGCGAAAACCGCCACGTCGAGCAACGGCCTGCGCGACGTTCTGCGTCAGCGATTCCCTAAGAAAACTGAAGACATCAAACAGCGTCGTCTTGCCCGAACCGTTGGCACCGACGACAACCGCCAGCGGACGGAGCTCGCGCAAGGACGCTTGACGAAAGAGCCGGTAGTTGCGGACCTCTACTGCTTCGATACGCATGAACTATTCCTCGGCGTTGCTGAACATCTCGGTCTGACCAGTCTGCGGCTTGCTGCCCTCGCGGGCGAGGCGGGCGATCTCAGGCCAGGATTGGACAAGACCATTGTAGGTCAATGCTTCCGCTGCGCGCTTCTTGCGTTCGCAGAGCGTGTAGAGGCGATAGGCCAGTTCGCGGGCGGTTTCGGCTTTGCTGCCGAGCTTCGCCGCGAGCTCCGCCGCAGCGCTTTCGCCGCCGGCGGCGAGCACGCGGATCAGGTGGTGGACCATTTCCCAGACCGTCAGGCGGGAATCGGTCGCTGGGTCCCAGGTGGCCGGAAGTTCCTCGGCTCGTAGCAAGCGGACCTTTCCTCGTTTCGATTCGACGATCCCGGCCTCAACCATGCCGGCCACGCTGGTGTTGCGCGCGGTGGCCAGTGTTTCGGCGACACCGTACTCGCCTTCGGCAAAGCCTGACTGTTCGAACCAGGTGAGCGCCCAGCGACTATCGGCGTCAAAGTCGCCTTCCTGTTCGGCCAGTGCCTCGTCGAGAATTTCATTGATCAGTGCCAGCGCATCGCGCACGGCGAGTGGCTTACCTTCGGCATCCAGGACTTTCGAGTAGCGGGTAAAGACGGCCATCCCCGGGCCGATCGCGGCTTGCGCGAGGTCGACAGGCGCGATGTTGCTTTCTTGTAGATGCAGCAGTGCCGGCGGGAGTTCGGCTTTCAGCGCGGACACGAACTCGCGGCGCGTCGCGGTCGGTGCGTCGGCGGTGCGCTTGCGACAAACGAGAACGATGCTGGAGGCGAGGGCGTTGGTGCCTGAACCGATCATGCGGTTGCTGAGTTCGGTTCGCATCGGCCATGTGCCGCTGACCGCGAAGCCGCTTGCATCACCGCACCGAGAAACGTCTCCCAACCTGTGCTCGATGTGCCTCCTGCACTTTCTCGCTCGGACTGCTTGAATGCGTAATAGATGGTTACCGGAAACCCGGGGTGCGCCTGCTCGACAAGACGGTGCATCGCCTGGGTCATACCGTCGAGGAAAAACGCCTCGGCTTTCGCCTTGGTGCCGTGCCGGTACGGTGTGGCCACCAATTCTTCTGCCTTGGGGACAGCGAGCGTAGCGAACAGGTCCGGGAAGAGAGATCTTAGCGAACGGCGGAGCCAGACGTAGAAAAAGTCCGATAGGTCTGCGTAGCCGATGTTGTCGTAGTACGGGGGATCGGTTGAGACGACCTTGTTCGCACTCGTGCTCTGCACTGCTGCGTCTGCCAGCGCGGCGGAACCAGCCCCCGTGTCGGGCAGCCGCTCCAGGACGTCCGAGACTCTCCAGATTGCACTCGCGACGCTCGCGGCTATCTCCGAAAGAGGATTCGCCTCGGCGTAGTCCCACGTCATCGGAATGGCCTGGCGCGAGAAGACATTGCGGATCCCCGGCTTCCGGCCCTGGCCATCACGGAGGTCCCACGAGCAGATGCTGGAAGAACGGTCAGCGAGTCGCGAGACCGTGAATGCCAACATCGCAGCGACGCCATCCGCGTAAGCCGTTGCGCCGGTGCCGCCGTCGCGAAGCGGGGTACGGTCGTCGGCGAGGCCGGCGGCGAGGGCGTCGCGACGTACCTGCTGCATCGCCTCGGCTACAAGGTCGGAGAACGTCGTCAGCGCCACCAACTGCCGCGGGGTGAAAAGGTCGCCGTATGTCTTGAGCCCGTAGAGCGGCGGCGAAAACCAGCGAGGATTTTCCGGCATCGCGACTTCTGGCTTCCACTCCGGCCTTGCTCTCTGGGCAGCCTCCTCGTGCTCGGGCGTAGGTGCGAGATACACGCGACCTCGATCGCCTTCGGCCACAATCGCCATCAGTCGCGCGCCCATCCGCCCGGCGTTCGCTTCACCGTAAATGTGCTCGCTCGCTATCGGCGCCCCCGACATCACGCACCGGAAATTCGCTCCGCGCGCGAGCTTCGTCCCGCTCTTCGCCGCTTCCGCATCGCGCGGCTTGCCAGCCTTCACCGTGAAGCGATACCCACCGTCCTCGATCACCGGCTCGACGTATGCTTCTTCGCCCGCCTTCGTCGAGAGCATGAACGTCGATGCCAGCGGCACGTCCACGGCTGCGAACGCCGGGTTCGGACTCTTCACCGTGCGCGCCCACAGCCACGCGATCACGGTCAGCGACCTACCCACGTACGGCTTCAGGTCCGGTCGCTCGGCCGCCATCTCGGTCGTCACTTCGATCTTCGGATACAAGTGCCCGATGCGCTTCTCCGCTTCGTCGCGCATCCACTTGCCGTAGTAGCGTACGTCCTCGGCCAGCCCCTGCGCGCCCTTCCACTCGCGATTCAACAAGTCGTGCTGCCCGAGCGCCTGTCCTTCATCCTTCCTGTTGCCGCCGGCGGAGAGCTCGCGATATCGGGGGTTCACCGGCGGCTTGCCCGCAAAGCGCGGCGGAATTTCGATCATCGCCTTGTTGATCAGCACCGCCACCGAATTGAGGTCGCTGGCGTAACTTTCCAGGCCCAGCCGCTGCGCCTCCAGCGGCAACGCACCGCCACCGGCAAACGGATCGTGGAAGGCCGGCAGTTTGTTACGATCGAACAGTTCCCTGGCGCGCGGATGGTCGGCGTTGTCCGCGCACGCACGCCGCCAGCTCGCCCAAATCTCGTCACGCGCCGCCTGCAGCACCTTCTCGTTGGTGGTGTTCTCCCACTTCACCAAGTCTTCGATGATCGTGAAGAGCCGCTGCCTTTCCTTCTCCTGCTTCTTCTCGGTCGGAAATAGATCGGGCCACGCCGAGGGATCATCGACCATCTGCGAGAAGATCACCGCGCGCGCCGCCGCCAGCGGCCGCCGCGCCCACCACAGGTGCAGCGTGCTCGGGTGCCCGTGCCGGATCGATTTCTCCCGCGCCGACGCCGCGTTGATCGCCGCCAACGGCAGCGCCACCTCGATCAGTTTCTTCCTGGAGTTCATGCCCGCGTGCCCGGCCTCTTGGTGGTCTCCACCCTCTCTTTGCAACTTTCTTTGCGGCTATTTGGGACAAGAACACGCATATAAGTACCGAATATTCCTAGCGTCGTTTTCCTCTATGCGTTTTTCTTTGCGGTTTTTGAGGGCTTGCCCCGTCAATCTCGACGCAAAACCCACGCCGCCGATTCAGCAATGCGTCGCATGAGCAGCGCCTCGCTGGTTTCGCGGTCGAGTCCGCCCCGTCTCGCGTAACGTCTTGCGAATCATCGCGCGGGAGCCTGAGGGACGAAGTCTGAACACCACAGGCGCACCGCCCGCGCTGCAAGCCTTGCCTGCCGCGCGTCCAGGTGCTCGAGCGTCCACTCCTCGGGCGCGGCTTCGCGCAAGTCCTTCGTCAGCGTGTACGCGCTTCGTGCGTAGGCCGCCTGCTTGCGCGGATACTCGGCGTTGCCGATCTCTCGATTGAGCGCAGGTTCCAGTAGCGTCAAGTTGCCCAACCGGTAAATGGCGGTATCCCAATGTTCACGCGCGATCGAGCCGCTCCACTCCGCCGTAGGATTCTCCGGGAGTACGTGCTCGATAGTGGCGGGGTCGGAGTCCGGATCGCACGCCCGTCTCGAAGCATCCTGTTCGAGGCGAGCCAGAATGTACTTGGCCAAGCGTTTTCGTTGACCGTTCGTAACCACGGCCAACCGGCAGAAGTCCTGCTCGAACCTCTCGTCGCTGACGTAGATGGCCTTGAGGACGTCAAAGACCTGGCCTGGAGTGCGTACCCTTCCCCGCAACAGCGCGCTGGCCGCCTCGTGGTAGACCGGTTCGAGCGCGTTCGTGTTCAGGCCGCTCACGGCGCTGTATCGGAACGAAATCACGCTGACCAGCTTCAACACGCGCTCGAAATCGTCTGCGTCCATGCATTCCCACGCAGCGAACAGTAGCGGAGTCATTTGCCGCACCCGAAACAGATTCAGCTCCCTCACGTAGTGTCGACACGCCGCACGCTCGGCCCAATAGCCGTGATTCGGATCGAACAACGCCGTGTAGAGTTCTGCCCTGCGTTCCAGCGCGGCCATCAACGCGAACACTTCTTGCGCCGTCGCAACCTGCTCGCGCACCAGTTTGAAGAGGCGCTCGCTCCGCACCTTCGGTTTTTCGCACGCGAGGTGGTAGCGGAGGAACTCCGGGAAACGCTCCTGTTGAACCGTCGCGATCAGCGCCTGCCAGCGACGCCTGAGCACCTCCAGGTCTGACGGCACCCTCAGCCGCGAGAACAGATAGTTTTTCAGCAAGTCCGTGGACGACAATTCCAAACCACGGGCGTTGAGCGTCTCGAAAACCGTGTAGGCGTTAAGGTCATCATCAACGGTGATCAGAATGAAAACCAACTGCCGGCCGACTGTTTCCGAGAGCAACGCCGCCAGCTTCTCGCCCGCCGATGCCAATTCCGGCATCTCACCGACGCGTTTCGAAAAATACTGAAAACATTCCCACAGAAGGCGATTCGACCGTGGCAGGCCGCGTGGGTTGAGTGGAGCGCGGAGCTGAACGAGGTAGTCCTGGTAGAAGGCGTCATCCGTCGAGTTGAGAAACAGCTTACTGCTCTCGACGAGCGACGCCGGATCCTTTTCGCCGATGAAGCGGCCGCGCAATCCCGCGGCGCGTTCCCGGTTCGGAGCCGAATCCGCCGTTGCTGCAGCGATCTGCTGGAGTTGGTCGATCGCAGCAAGAGCAAGAATGCTCAAAGTTGCGATACGCTGCTGTCCGTCGATGATCAGAAAGTCGCGATCACTCTTCCCTTCGACGACGAGCGCGCCCATGTAGTGTCGCTCCTCGGGATTGTCGCGCAGCTCGACGATGTCGTTCCAGAGGTCTTCCCACTGCTCCTCGACCCACGAGTAATCGCGCTGGTACGGGGGAACACGGTACGTCTTGCCGTTCCCCACCAGTTCCAGGAAAGAACTCGTTCGCGTGGTCAACAAGTTGGCCTTGGCCATGACTACCTCCTCCGATGTTCCATCCGGCTCTGCGGCCGACCCGGGGCGTCTTCAAACCAACGACGCATCCCATCTGCGAGCGTCGGCGACGCAACGATAACCCCGCCCGAGGCCTTACGGCGTGTCCGACGGGCAGCAAATACGGCCAAGGATACGAACTCCGGAGGTTGCGGGCAAAGGCCCTCGAGTCGCGTTGTTGCTGTGCTGGCGTCGCTCGTCACCGCGGCACCTCCGCTCTGACGAGCAGGTCCGCGAACGCGAAGTTCACGCTGGCACCGTTGAAGTCGAAAGTGATGCCGCAGCCCTCGAACGGCCGCCGCAGATAGTGAACCCGGTGCTCGTCGTCGCCGGCAAACTCGACAATGGCGAGAATGAAGTCCTCCGGCTTGTTCAGCGAATAGAGAATCTCGTTCTTGGTAACGGTGATCGTGTCGGCGCCGGCGACGCGCCCCTTCACTTCGAGGAAGCGCAGTTGGCCGGTCCCGGGGATCCTCGACTCGATGTCATAGCCGAGCTTCTCCAGTTCGCGATCGACGGGCTCGAAGCCGAGGCTTCGTTCCACGTCCATGATGATCGCGCGAGCGCGCGCCGCCGATGCCTGGGTGTCGACGGCCACGCTCGGAGCCGGCACGGCCTGGCCGGCAATCTTCGCGAGCAGTCCCTTCGGGATCACGACCAGCCCGCCTAGCACGACCGGCGGCAGCGTCGAAAGCTGGGCCTCTGCGTCCAGTTCGGCAAGGCGCTTCTGCAGGCGACCCGCCAACTCGTCCGCTCGGCGCCTTGCTTCCGCCGAGTTCAGCCGAGCACCGGCCTTGCCGGCCTGTTCCTGCGCCTTGAGTTGTTCGGCGCGGTGATCCCAGTACGTGATCTCTTTGGTCAGCCGGTCCTTCACCGCCGCGCGCGTCTTCGCGATCCACTCCAGCCGCCGCGAGCGCACTTCGCTTACGTGCTCGGGGACGACACTCTGGATCGCGTGGCCGATGGCCTGCTTCTCCGTGTCGCGACTGATCCACGCGCATTCGGGACGAGCCAAGAGTTGTTCGATCGTCGGCTCTCCTTGGAGGAGCGGACGGTAGTCAAGGTAGGGCGCGTACTGCAGATGACGGGCGCTACCGGCCGCGTCGATCTCCACGTAGAGCATCCGCCGACTGATGGTCCTGTTTTCACCGGACGGCAGCAGCTTCGAATCGTTGATGGAATGTTCGAGGTAGAACAGCACGCGCGGCTCGGTGCCGAGATCGCGCTCGTCCACCAGAACCGTTCCGCGTCGTAGCAGGTCGCGGTGTCGCTCCAGCGTGAGGTCGAGGACCGAGTCCAACAACGGATGGCCGGGACAAACGAACTTGGCCAGCACCTGCCCGGAAGGCGCGAGAAGATCCTTCTCGAAGGCGATTCGCTCGTAGCGCTGCAGCACCGGCTCGCCACTGCCGATCGCCCGGTCGCGGCTGCGAATCGGCGCCGGCACGTTGGTCACCTCGTAGCGCCGCGCCTCTCGCTGGCGCGCCGTGCCGCCGAGTTGCTTGAAAGCTTCGAGGAAGAACGACTCGATGTAGTGAGGCTGGAGCCGGCGCGCCTCGGCTCGTTCCATGTCCTCGCGGATACGGGCCACACGGCTCGCGTCCATCGCGTCGTGCGCAAGAGCCCGTTCCTCGATCAACCCCTGCAGGTGCGGTCGATCGACAGCGTTCGCGACCACCTGCTTCAGCCTGTCTTTGACCTCCTGCGTCTCGCCGTAGCGAATGGCCTCGATCAACAGCTCGCGCAAAGCTCGGCCTTCGAACTGCAATTTACCGAGCACGTCGAACACTTGGCCGCCCAGGGCCTGGCGCGCCTGCTCGATTTTTTCGAGCAGCGTTCTGTACACGTCGCCCTCGCGCGTTTCCTCGGCGACCAGATTCCAGAGGTGACAGACTTCGGTCTGACCGATGCGGTGAATGCGTCCGAACCTCTGTTCGAGCCGGTTCGGATTCCACGGCAGGTCGTAGTTCACCATCAGGTGAGCGCGCTGCAGGTTGATGCCCTCTCCGGCTGCATCGGTCGCAAGCAGGACCTGCACCTCGGGATCGTGCAGGAAACTTTCCTGGGCCTTGCGGCGCTCCTCGCGGCCCATGCCGCCGTGGATCATCTGCACGGCACTCGGGCGCCCGAGCAGCGAGGCGATCTTGCGCTCCAGGTAGTTCAGCGTGTCGCGGTGTTCGGTGAACAGCACCAACTTCTGCCGAGACGACGGCACCGGCGGTGGAATCGGACCGGACCCGTAGGGCGCGTTCGGAGCCTCGACTTGTCCGATTCCCGCAGGAGTGAAGATGACTCCGAGTAGATTCGACAGTTCACGCCACTTGGTGTCCTGGCCGCTGCGTCGCACCTCGGCCGCAAGCGCCTCCAGGCGAGTCAGCGTGTCGATCTCCAGTTTCAGTTCGGCGAGCGTGGCCGCTGCGGTCGCTTGGTCGAGGACCTTTTCCTCAGCCTGTTCGACTTCGTTCTCGGGAGCCTCATCGAGATCCTCGACGTCTTCGGCGTCCAGAACCGGCCCGGCGATCGCGACGGTGGTCGCGGCATCGCTGCCGCGCTGAAGCAGTTCCAATTCTCGCAGTCGCTTCTCGAGTCGCTCGCGACGGCGCTTCAGAGACTGGTAGATCGCCTCGGGAGAAGAGGCGAGACGACGCTGTAGGATGGTGAGCGCAAAGCCCACGGTGCCTGCGCGCTTATCATTTTCCAGAGCCTCGGCGCGGTTGAACTCCTCACGCACGTAGTCGGTGACGGCCTTGTAGAGACGAGCCTCGGCGTCGGACAGCTTGTACGGAACGGTGTAGGCAATGCGCTCGGGAAACAGAGGCCGGCCGTCGAACTCGAGCAGGTTCTCCTTCACCATGCGCCGCATCAGGTCGGAGACTTCGACTTGGTGGACGCCATCGCGGAACTTGCCCTCGAAGCGGTCGCCATCGAGCAACGCAAGGAACAACTGGAAGTCTTCTTCCTTCCCGTTGTGCGGCGTCGCGGTCATCAGCAGGAAGTGCCGGGTGATGCCCGACAGCAACTGCCCGAGGCGGTAGCGCTTGGTGTACTTGACCTCGCCGCCGAAGAACGTGGCCGACATCTTGTGGGCCTCGTCGCAGACCACGAGATCGTAGCCGCACTCGGGCGCCGAAAGCTTCGCCTGCACGTCCTCGTTGCGAGCCAGCTTGTCCAGGCGCGCGATCGCCAGGTCGTTCTCGGCGAACCAGTTGCCGGTGCGGCTGGACTCGAGCTTGTCGTTGGTCAGGATCTCGAACGGCAGATGGAAGCGGCTGCCCAGTTCGTCCTGCCACTGCTCGGCCAGGCTGCCCGGACAGACGACGAGGCACCGCTTGAGGTCCCCGCGCGCGATCAGTTCCTTGATGAGTAGGCCGGCCATGATCGTCTTGCCGGCGCCGGGATCGTCGGCGAGCAGGAAGCGCAGCGGCTGGCGCGGAAGCATCGCCTCGTAGACCGCGGTGATCTGGTGCGGCAGCGGGTCGACCAGCGAGGTGTGGACCGCCAGGACTGGGTCGAACAGGTGCGCGAGCCGGATTCGGTGGGCCTCGGAAACGAGCCGGAACATCGACCCGTCGCCGTCGAAGCTCCAAGGTCGGCCGGCCTGGGCGACTTCGAGGCGCGGCTCGTCGTGGCGATAGAGGAGTTGGTTGCCTACCCTGCCGTCCGGGGTCTTGTAGGTGAGTTCCAGCGCCTCGGAGCCGAACCACTGGACGCTGACCACCGTGACCAGCGCGTCCGGGACGATGCCGCGGATCGCGGCATTGGGTTGGATTTGTTCGAGTTTCATCGTCTCTCAGTGACCACGGTGAAGGCCGGCGACTTCCCCGAGGCGGCACGTCCTAGAGAGCCGCGAGGCTGGACCGATGGTGGGGTACCTGGTCCGGTCGTGGAAAGCCTCGAAGGAGCAGCGCGGATGATGTCGAGGCGGCGGCGGATGTGCAATGAATCCGCGCGCTGCTCGACTCCCACCTCCGGGTATTCCGAGCAGAAGGCATCACTTGGGCAGCACCCGCCACGGGTATTCCGGCGTGCCTGGCACCCCGCCGGCGTCCCATTGCCGGTAGCGCTCGGGCATGCACCGGCTGCACGGCCGGAAGCCGGCAGCGATAGCGTCGGCCTCGTCGCGAAAGAAGACGCGGCCCTGCTTGTACCCGCCTTTCGCGAGCGCGTTCAGTGCCGCCGGACAGTCCATGCGACCGTACACGTTGTACCGCTTGTTGTTGTGACGGTGGCCGCCGAGCTCGCCCTTCTCGTCGCTCAGATACTCGATGTCGTCAGGCCCTATCAGGTGGAATGGCTTCGGCATGGTGAGCCCCTACTTGCGCCAAACGCGGATGGTGAAGAGCGGCGGGCCCCTCTGGTCCGTTTCGGGCCGAACAGGTCGCCCTGGCTGTTGTGCGGGCGCGGGTGAGCCGGGTGGAGCACCTTGTCCGGTCCGGGAAAACCTCAAATGAATGCCGCGGATGATGTCGAAGCGGCGGCGGATGCGCAACGAATCCGCGCGCCGCCTCGGGAGTTATGGACGGGCCGCCAGCGCGATGTCCCGCACTCTAAGCGACCCAACGCGGCGACTCTGTGCCGACCATCACAGATCTGAACCCGAGGCGGCGGCGAACGCCGAGTTGTGGTCCCGCCGGAGTGGCCACGATCGCGGACCCGGTCGTCCTGGGAATACTTTCGGCCGGGCACCTGGTCGTGACCGGGATTCGCCCGGAACGATCGAACCCGTAGAGTAGTGGTCGATGGAAGCAGCCCAGACCGCGCCGGGAACTGAACCGAGGGCTCGCAGAGCACACCTCGGGGGCCGCCCACGGGCATGCACGCCGCAAGTACAGGGCGCCATTCTTCGGGTCGCGAGGGCCGGCGTCCCCCGAAAGGTGATCGCGGCGTATGCCGGGATCAGCCCACGGACCCTGCACCGATTTATCCGACTCGCTGAAGAGTCCCGGGAAAAGCGCGACCGCGGGCGACGGCTTACCAAGGCCGAGAAGAAGTTGTCTCAGTTCTGTCTCGATTTCCACCAAGCCGAGGCCGACCTCGAAATGACCGCGGTCCGCGCCATCACGAGCGCCGCATGGGCAGGGGACTGGCGCGCGGCCCTGGCCTCCCTGGAGCGGCGATTCCCGGAGCGGTGGGCGCGGCGCCGGGTTCGCGGGACGGTACCGGCCGAGGAGGACGGAAAGCGGCCGCCGACCGGGGCGGCGCTGGCCAACAGGCGCCGGCGTCCTGAAACGACGCGGGAGGAACTGAAGACCGAACTAACGCGCCGAGGACTGCCTACCGAAATCTTTGCCGATGGATCAGGGATGGGCGCTGGCCGGGGGCGGTAACACGACTCGTGTCCGAAGTGTACGAGGATCCCAGACCAAGGGCTAGGTCAGCAGTCGCTGTTGGGTCAGCAGCTTTCGTACGGTGCCGGGAACACGCTTTGAAGCGCCGAACCCGTCCGTGATCTTAGACAGCGCCCCTGAAGACATCGCCGCGTTCCTGTAGATGCTTCGGTTCTCAAGCGCGCCGGAGAGCGCCTCAAGCGTGACAACCTTGGTAAACTCGTAAGCAACACGGGACTTGTGCTTGATAAATTTGTGGTCCCCGACTTCCAAAATGCAGGTTACATCCTCACTCCAGATGCTGCGGACGGTGGTCAGATTCACCACGACGACATTCTCAGAATCGAGGTCGGGGCGCGACACAACCACGAAGAGGTGAAAATTGTCCGAGCCGTCCGGAGATGCGATGAAGGTGTCTCCGCGTCGAAAGGTCACGCGACAGAGCCACCAAGAATTGCGCTGAAACGATCCTGCTCGAAACGTTCCGAAGCGATCCGATCGATGTCTTCCTCAGAGTAGCCTTGCACGCGAAGGATCTCCTCCGGTGGGATCGGAATGTTGCTCCCCTGCGGATCCTCCCATTCCGGGAGTAGATGCGTCTCGTCGCGCAGAACATGCCACGGCTTGCCGCAATTCTCCACCCAGAGTTCGTCGAGGATTTCTAGCTCGGCTTCGCAGAGAACGTCTTCGGCCGCTTCAGCGACCAGTTCCAGGTCGTACCCATCGGTACGAAAGTGATCGTACCACCTGGTCGAATCCCGTCGTGACCCGCCACGGACCAGCGACATGACGTTGCTCAGAATCGGCCCGTGGGGGAGGGAAAAGAACGCATCGCCGCAGATTGTCGTGCCGTACCGGCTGAGGCTTTCGCGCTCGCAAAGATAGAGTATCTTGATCACCGCGAAGTAGTTGTGCTTCTTCGCGTCAGTCTTCGTCAGGAAGTGATGAACCGCCGCGATCGCCTTCGGTTCATCGAACCTAAAGCGAAGTGGACGAGCCGATCCGTGGTGTCGCATATTGATCCCCCCGAGATTATTGTGCCCCGCTTCGCGCCTTTACAAACAGACGATCCGGGTGCGGCGAGCAACATTCGCTCCTACCTTTCTTCGGTGACCAATTCGCCAGCGACTATCGCTGATCGCGTACCCGCCACGAAGGGCCCGGCACGAGTGTCGAACTCAACGGGGGCGAGGCCCCTTCGCCTTCGCACTCCCCCGCGTCGTCCTGCGGAACGCGGTAGGCCATACATCCCGGCGTGTCGGCAGTACGTCGGCACTCAATCGCTCAGACCGCCCAATAAAGGCCATAACCAACTGATTTTATTGAAGCTGACGGGCGGATTCGAACCGCCGACCTGCTGATTACGAATCAGCTGCTCTACCAACTGAGCTACGTCAGCGTACCGGGTGGGAAGCGCACGGTGTCATTGCAACGGCCGAGCGACCGGGGCGGTTTATAGCCGACCTCGGCTTCGGTGCAAAGTCACCAGAAAAATCACTTCCCGGCTCATCGCGCCCACGGCCTGACCTCGTTCGACTTCCCGTCGCGATCAGCCCGATCCGATGAGCGGCCGTGATGAGCGGCCGCGAAGAGCGGGCCCTCCAGCGATCCCCGGACCATTCCTTCAACACCTATCAGCAGAGGTCGCCAAAGGTCGCGTCGGGGCGGCCGCTGCGCAGTCGCAACGCTCGCTCGCCCCCACCCGATCGAGAAGTAGGGACACCAACCCCAGGAAATGCCGTACCTCGCGGCGTTCTAATTGACAGCGGTAACTCACGGGAATAAGAGGCGCTGAATACCTCGCCGCGCGGGCTACGGCTTGGCACGAGTGCCGCTGAGGAAGAGCGGTTCTTGAGACCACGGTCGATTCCAATACGATAAGGATCAGCGAAAGATCCGGCGCGTACGGCGACCAATAACAGAACGAGACGGAGCTGCCGAGACTTAACCGTCCCCCCAAACGGCAGCTCTCAGTCCGAAAGCCTCACCCCCCAAGAGGCTTCGGACGACCAGCCCGACGCTCTCCGGCCAGAAGAGCGTCGGGTTTTTTGCCGTCCGCATGAACTCGCACACGCGGAGAAAATCCCGCTCCCGCCGATGTTATCGGTGCGCGATCCCCCCCTGCGTCGGCCCTCTCGGCCTCGGCGCTCGCGTAGAGCCTCAGTTCCTCAGCTCATCGCCAACGCGGTGGCCTTCTGCGCTGCCGGCCGCGCCCCACACTCGCCGAGCCAGCGCTGGAGGTTCGGATACTTCGACAGATCGATACCGATGAAGCTCGCCCAAGCCAGCACCGACGCGACGTTGACGTCGGCAACGGTGTACTGATCGCCGAGCAGGTACTTCTTGCCGCTGAGCTGCTTGTCGAGCACTCCGAACGGCGCCTGGAGCTTGGCCTCGCCGGCGTCGGCCACCTTCGGGTCGCGCTGGTCGGCGGGCAGGAACATGCGGTGCATCAGCGCGTCGATCAGAGGGTTCTCTACCTCGGTCATCGCCCACACGCTCCACTGTATTGCGTGGCACTCGCCTTCCAGCGACTTCGGCAGCAGTCCCTTGTCGTACTTCTTGGCCAGATAGAGGTTGATCGCCATCGACTCCCAGTACGTGGCACCGTCATCGACCAGGGCCGGGATGTGGCCGTTGGGGTTTATCGCCAAGTATTCGAGTTTCTTGGTATCGCCATTGGCGTAGTGGGTGGGAACGTTGGTGTAGGGAACCCCCAACTCTTCGAGCATCCAGATGGTGCGGAAGGCGCGGGACGACGGAACGCCGTACAAGGTTATCATCTTCGGTAGTCTCCTGTTGCCGTGAGCCGCTCGGCCAGGCGCACGAAGGCGGAATCTAGCGACCCGCGAACTGACGAGTCAACCCGCGGCGGGCGGCGCCACAGGTTGCCCGCCGAGGCGCGAAACGACGCAACCTTCGGCGTGACCCGCCCTGCAAGCGGCTGGCCCGCGCCACGCCGCGCGGCTGCGAGAGTTGCACGGAGCCGCTACGATGAGCCGCGCGAGCGGCTGCGTAGCGTGTCGCGAAGCGAGGAATGGCACATCCCGCGCCGCTACGACAAGCCGCGCGTCAGGACTTCCAGCAGTACGCCGGCATGCACCGAATCGTTGTACTCGTCCATACGCACGATGCGTCCGTCCTCGATCAGACAAACCACACACGCGGCCAGTTCGAAGGTCTCGCCCGCGTGCGACTCGACTCGAAGCACGTGTTGCTGGAAAAACCCGCCCGGGAAAGGCTCGCGCCGGATGATCTCGTAGAGCCGGCTGTGACTGCCGCCGACCAACACGGCAACCGAGGCCATGTTCTCCTCACGGCTCAGTTCGATGCGTTCGCTGTTCTGCCAGATGCGTGCATCCGGCGCGTAGAGACCACGCACCGTCTCCATGTCTCCGGCCTCGAGAGCCAGGAAGAAACGCTCGGCAAGGTCCAGGATCTCCTCTCTCGAACTCACCGGACTTCCCTGCGTCACGGCGTCAGTCCGGCATGTGTTGCTCGCCCGGCTCGTTGAGCCAGAAGCGAACGTAGTCGTCTACGGTGGCGATCTTTCGCGTGTCGCGAACGCGGTCGATGTAGAGCACTCCGTCCAGATGATCGAGTTCGTGCTGAAAGACAGTGGCCAGAAAACCGTCGGCCGCGACCGAAGCAGGTTCGCCGTCCAAATCCAGATAATCGACGCGTACCGTGCGGGGCCTGTGTACCAGTCCCCGCAGGTTCGGAACCGACAGGCAGCCTTCCCAGTAGCCCTGTTCGGTAGCGTCGAGCACGGCCAAGCGCGGATTGATCAACACCGCCTGTTCGAACGGGTTCATCTCGGGGTAGCGTTCCGAGTCGACGGCGATCTCGACGATCGCCATTCGCAGCGACTCACCGACCTGCGGCGCCGCGATGCCGATGCCTTCCTCGTGGTGCATGGTATCGACCATGTCCTCGATCAGGGCCCGGACCTCCGGGGAAAGGATCTCCTCGCGCGTCAGCTCTCTGGCCACCTGGCGCAGCACCGGGTTGCCGATCGTCAGTATGGGTCGTACAGCCATGGCGCTTCTTCTAGTGTCCTGAATCGGAAAAGCGTTGCCCAAGACGGTGCGGGATCGTCGTGGCCGGCAAGGCGTGACGACGAGCAATAGCAGCGCTATTCCGAGGAGGAGCAACGCCGCCGGCTGCGGCGAGACCGCGCCGGATTGGGTGAGGAATTTCCGCCTCAGGACACTAGCCCGCCGAGCGCGATCGCACAACACGCCGCCGCGCGGCACGCCTCCGTCACGTCGTGGCTGACGGAACTCGTGGCCGACTCAGCAGCGGGACGTCTTCAAGATCTCGGTTTGGGAAGCGCCAGACGCGGATCGAACCAGGACAGGATGCGATCGTTCTCCTCGCGCGGATAGGTGTGGGAAAGATCCTCGAGCAATCGGAATTCGAGTTGCGCCCCCGATTCGACGAGTTTGTCCCGGGTCGTCTCGGCGCTCTCGACCGGGAACATCCAGTCCAGCCGCCCGTGCACCAGGTAGATCTTGCGGCCGGCGGCGCGCGACAGGTTGCCGTTCATCAAGTTGCCAGGATGCAGCACCCCCGACACCGGAGCGAGGTGCGTATACGGGGCTCCCTGCGAAAGACCTTCGAGCAGCGCGTAGGTCGCGCCGTCGGAGAGCCCGGTCAGCAATACGTGGCTGCGATCCATCCGCCACTTGGATGCGACGAATTCGATGGTGGCGCGCAGCGCCGCCGAATCGGTGTCGCGTCCACTCAGCGACCACGTCGATCCTTTCGCGGTCGGTGCCAACAGCAAGAAGCGTCGTCCCCGCGCCTCGCGCAACCACGACCACAAGAAATCGCGACCGCTGCCGGAACCGCCGTGCAGCGCGACTACCAGCGGCAGATCGGACTCTGCGTCGTAACTCTCTGGAACATACAGACAGAAACCGCCGCGCGCATCGGCACCGCGTTCGCCACCGCTGTGGTGCAAGCCCACCGTCACGCCATCGAGAGGCTTGGGGTCGAGTTCGCGCAAACGGTGGTGGAAAGGAGGCTCGACGAAGTAGCGGCTGAGCGGCGGGAAACGGTGCAGTCCGTAGAATACTTCCAGAGCGCGACAGAAAGTTCGCAGGCTGGCCATCACTTCGAGAATGGCCTGTTGGGGTCCGCTGCTCGTCAGGAACAGATCGAGCGCGCGTTCGGTGAGATCCACGCCTTCGACGAAGCTCTGCTGAAACGCCGCCAGCTGCGCCGGCGCAATCATCGCACGATACACGCCGGCGGCGCGGCCGAGATCCTCACGATACGGGCGCAGCCACTCGCGCAGGCGCGGCATCTCGGGTGGATGCAAGAAGCGCGCGGCCCCCTCGAGGCCGCCCAGCGCGGTCAGGGTGGCGACACCGACCGTGCTCAGCGCGTGCTGGTATTCTTCACTGAGTTCCATACTCGGTTTCCGGCCAGGAAGGCGAAACCTACGGGAACCGCGCAGCCCTGGGAAGGGAGAGCGCGAAGTGGCAGCTAGACGACGGCCGGCGCGGACCGGCGGCAACCAGCCGACGGCACAGCCGGGCGCCCACGCTCGCGGCACCGCGTTGCCAGTGGTATCGCAAACCCATCGGCAGATGGTGATCGGCCCCCTTCTCCATGATCGCGCCTTGCGCGCGGCACCCGGCCGCGCGTTGCGCGGTCCGTGCGATCGCCTCGTCGTTTCGCAGCCCGGCCGCACGTTGCGCGCGGCCGCTGGTCCGCGGCTGATCCGGACCTTGACTGCGGCGCTGGCAGCCTGCGCCGCGCTCGCACTGCCGTGGAGGCCCGCACTGGCCGAACCGGTCGCGGCTCACTTCGTCGCGGCCGAACTGATCAGCGAGAACGAGTCCATCCGCCCCGGCGAGCCGTTCACCGTCGGGGTCGTGCTGAGACCCGATCCCGGCTGGCACGTTTACTGGCGCAACCCCGGCCACACCGGACTGCCCACGCGCGTCGATTGGCGGCTTCCTCGGGGCTTCGAGGCCGGTCCGCTCGAGTGGCCCTACCCCACGCGATTCGGACAAGTGCCGATGGTCACCTACGGCTACGAAGGCGACACGTTGCTGCTCGCGCGAATCCGAGCGCCTGCGGATCTGCGCGACGGCCAGAACATCGACTTGCTGGCCAAGGCGAGTTGGCTGGTGTGCCGCGCCGACGCCTGCGTGCCCGGCAAAGCCGAACTCTCGCTGCGCATCGGCGTCGATAAGACCGAGCCGCACCCCGACAGCCGCTGGACCGGGCTGTTCGCAAAGACACGCGATCGGCTGCCGCGTGCGCTGCCTCTGTGGAAGTCTCGCGTCGAAGCCGACGCCGACAAAATCGTCCTTTCGCTGCAGGCTCCGGCTTCCGAGCAGCCATCGGTAAAGACGCTCGAAGTCTTTCCGATCGACAACAACCTGGTCGATCCCGACGTCGATGCTCGCGTCACCCGCAACGCGAGCGGCTTCACGATCGAACTGGCGCGTTCGCAGAACGGCAAGACGGCGCCCGCAACACTCGGCGCCGTGCTGGTCGCGAGCGAAGGCTGGGACGCCGAAGCGCGCGTGCACGCGATCGAAGTCAGTGCGCCGGTAAGCGCGGCAACCGGCGCAGCGGCGGCCGCCACCGGCGGCGCAGCGACCGATACAACGGGTGCTCCCGAGGCGAGCGCGCCGGCGGCGGCCGGCGCGCCGGCCTCGGCGACCACTGCCGAACGCGCGCGCAACAACGATTCCGCCGCGGCCGTGGCGGATGCGAATGACTACGCCGCGTCCGCATCGCGCCCCGACCCGCCAGCAACCGCTGGCACCTCACCGATGCCAGGTGCGACCGACCTGACTTTGCTGCTCGCACTGGTGTTCGCGTTTGCCGGCGGGCTCATCCTCAACCTGATGCCGTGCGTCTTTCCGGTACTGTCGCTCAAGGTGGTGGGCTTCGTGCACGTGGCCCACAACGACAGTTTCAGGATTCGCCGTCACGGCCTCGCCTTTGCCGCCGGCGTGCTGGTCTCGTTCTGGATTCTCGCCGGTTTGTTGCTGGTGCTCAGAGCCGGCGGCCAAGGTCTGGGCTGGGGTTTTCAGCTCCAGCAACCGTTCTTCGTCGCAGCGCTGACACTGCTGCTGTTCGCGATGTCGCTCAACCTGCTCGGGGTCTTCGAAGTCGGTTCGTCGCTGATCGGCGCTGCCGGCCGCTTCGACTCGCGTAGCGGATACCAGGGTTCGTTTCTCAGCGGAGTGCTCGCCACCGTGCTGGCGACGCCGTGTTCGGCTCCGTTCATGGGCGCGGCACTCGGTTACGCGCTGGTGCAACCGCCGGCGACTTCGCTGCTCGTCTTCACTTCGCTCGGTCTCGGCATGGCCACTCCTTATCTGCTGCTCTCGTTCGCGCCGTGGTTGCTGCGCGCGCTTCCGCGCCCCGGTGCGTGGATGGAAACGCTGCGCCAGGCGATGGCTTTTCCGCTACTGGCCACCGTGATCTGGCTGGTGTGGGTATTCGGCCAGCAAGTCGGTAACGATGCGGTGTTGGAACTTCTGGGCGCGGTGCTGCTGGTCGGCATCGGGGTCTGGATCGGCGGGCACTTCGCGGGCGCACGCACTCGCGCCGGCAGGCTGACCGTTCACGGCGCGACCGCAGCTTGCTTGCTGGCCGGACTCGCCGTGGCCGGTGTGGCTGCCGACCGGCCGCTAGCGGCCGCTTGCACATCGAACGAAACCGGCGACGGTGTGAACTGGGTCCCGTACGACGCAGCACGTTTGGCCGCGCTGCGAACCGAAGGACGCGCGGTGTTCCTCGATTTCACCGCCGCTTGGTGTCTGTCGTGCAAAGTCAACGAAAGGCTCGCACTCAGCACCGAAGCGGTACGCGACAAGATCCGCGACCTCGACGTAGTGGCGATGAGAGGAGACTGGACGAATCGCGACCCGGCCATCACCAACGTGCTCGAATCCTTCGGGCGCAGTGGAGTTCCGCTCTACGTCATCTATCCGCGTGGCCGCGACAGCGCGGCCGTGGTACTGCCGGCGATCCTGAGCGCGGAGATCGTGCTAGACGCCCTCGATCGTGCCGCCGAGTAGCGGCGCGCCGCAGACCTTCACCTATTTTGGCGGCCGCGGCGGCTGGGGTGTTTACTGCGGCTCGCGCGATACCGCGACGCGGTGATGAGAAGACACCGCTGTGCCGGTCGTCTCCCGATTGCGCGAGGCTAAGTGGTCCCACCGTGCGGAAGTATCAACTGCTGTCGCCTCAGCGACGGACCGGTAGTGTCGGCGCGGCTCGCGCTCAGCTTCAACGCCGCTGCACCGACACGCTCAAGGTCGGAGGCGGGCTGATTTCTCTCGAATTCGTGTCGGCGGCATCGACGAGCGTCAAGTCGAAGCTGCCACTGGACGTATAATCGGGGCTTCGAAAGGTGCACCTGGCCACGTCGCCCAACCGTATGCCCTGTGCCTGAGCGTTGACCAACGCGACACTGACGGTGTTTCCGGAGGGAGCGTTGAAGGCAGCCATGGCATTGACCAGCGATTCGCACTCGACGTCGCCGCGGCGACCCTGCCAGCCGCCGCACGAGCCGGTGTACAACGCCTGGAACTGGAGTGAGCCGAGCGGTCCGGCACTGGCGACCGAGAACGTCACGTCGTACAGCGGCGCGCTCGGGTCATCGCGGCAGGGATCTGGCTCATCGCCGCAGGCGACGCTCGGGTCTCCGGGTTGAACGATGCCCCGACGGTCGTCGTGGCAGGGATCTGACTCGTCGCCGCAGCCGCCAGCGGCGAGCGCCGCAACGAGCGTTGCCAGCAGAGCCAGTCGGCTACCGCGACCAACGCCGAGCGCGAAGCCCGACGATGAACGATGAGACCCCGGCGTGCCGCCGTTGGCCGACAAATCACTGCCTCGTCGGTGTAACTTGCTGAGCATCTTCGCCTCCTCTCGCCGCGAGATCGGATCGGCACACTCGCCGGCAGGTTTCCTTCGCACCGGCACTTTATGTACCCCCCCCCGACAAGGCAAAGGCCGCTTACGGCGCGGGCACCTATTCAACGGTCAGTTGCCCCTGCGCACTGCCCCCGGTAGCGAACCGGTCGGAGGTTCTCATGCCGCAACTCCATCCGCCGGCTCCACCGATCTCACACGCGAGAGCATCGACATCATCGGCGACCAGGTCCGCGCCGGCCACGGCTGCCCCCACGAAACCGTGGCGCTGCTACGCCATCATGCTCGAATCCTCCGGTACGACAGACCGGTGACCATCCCGTTCTGCACCGTCACCGAGCACGATGATCTCGTGTACATTGGCAAGACACCCGAGTTCTTCGAAAACGCGCTGCGGAGTTGACAGGCAATTCAAAGCCGTATGGAGCGACCGGCTCCGTTTCTCAATATTGGAGTAGACCGAGGGTCAGGGCCGCCGAACCCTCTGGAGCATCGGAGCAACCCATGTCCAATCAAACCCGCGAAGCCAACGCCGATCAGATCGAGTTCTGGAATTCAATAGCGGGACCGCGCTGGGTGCGGCGTCAGCAGATGCTCGATCGTCAGCTCGAGGAGATCGGTGCGGCCGCCATCGACGCCGCCAATATCTCCACCGGCGATGCGGTAGTCGACGTCGGCTGCGGATGCGGCGACTCGACGCTGGCTCTGGCAGCGCGGGTCGGCGAGCACGGCCGCGTGGTCGGCCTCGACGTCTCGGCGCCGATGCTCGACCTGGCCCGCGAGCGTGCGCGGCGCGCCGGCGCCGCCAACGTCGAGTTCACGTGCGACGACGCCCAGGTCCACGCGTTCGTAGGCGATTTCGACGTCGTCTTCTCGCGCTTCGGCGTGATGTTCTTCGACGACCCGGTAGTCGCGTTCGGCAATCTGCGCAGCGCGCTGCGCGACGGCGGGCGCCTCGCTTTCGTGTGCTGGCAAGCGCTCCCGAAGAATCCGTGGATGTCAGTGCCGTTGATGGCGGTACTGCGTCACATAACGATACAGATGCCGGCTTCCCCCGAGGCCCCCGGCCCGTTCGCACTCGCCGACGCTGCGCGCCTGGAAAAGATCCTGGCGCAAGCCGGCTTCCGTGACATCGCGCTGCGCGGGCTCGACACCGATCTGCTGGTAGCAGGCGGCGGCGACCTCGACGAAGCGGTGGGTTTCGTGCTCGAACTGGGACCGGTCGAGCGCGCGCTCGGCGAAGCGCCGCCGGCTGTGCGCGAAGCGGTGAGACTCGAAGTTCGCGAGGCGCTGGCTGCCCACGCCGGATCGGGCGGCGTGAGAATGCCGTCGTCGGCGTGGATCGTGACGGCGACCAAGTGACGCGCCAGTCTCGCCAGTCGCCAGGCTCGTCGCCGTGCCGACAGCCACGCGGAACCCGGCTCCGCCCTGAACACCAACGCGCCAGAGCACATCCCGGCGCGCCGGAGCGCCAGCCGCGCGGATCGCAGCAGCCGACCGACGGTGCGACACCACACAGCTGACAAAAGAGAGGGCGTCTTGCTGCGCGCGCTGCAACACAAACTGCTGTACTACCCGGCCCGCGACATGCTCGCGGGGCCGGCCGACTTCGGTTTCGAGTACGAGACCGTTCAGGTTCGCACCGACGACGGCGTCACGCTCCACGGCTGGTGGCTGCCGGCGCCGCAGGCGCGCGTCACCGTGCTGTTCTTCCACGGCAACGCCGGCAACGTTTCTTACTGGCTCGAAGCCACGCTCGGCTACCGCGAACTGGGTTGGAACGTGTTGCTTGTGGATTACCGCGGGTACGGACTGAGCGAGGGCTCACCGAGCGAAGAGGGAACCTACCGCGACGCGCGCGCGGCCTGGAACCACTTGACCGCCCAGCGACGCATCGAGGCCTCGAGCATCGTCGTCATCGGCCGCTCGCTCGGAGGCGCAGTGGCGATGGGTTTGATGGAGACGGCGCGCCCCGGCGCGCTGGTCCTCGAAGCCACGTTCACCTCGGTCCCCGACATGGTCGCCCAACTGCTTCCGATCCCCGGCGCTCGTTCATTGTCGTCGGTGCAGTATCCGAGTCTGCAACGGCTGCGCCGCTGCCACACTCCGGTATTGGTCGCCCACAGCCCCGACGACGAGGTGGTGCCGTACTCGCACGGCCGCGCGCTGTTCGAGGCCGCGAACCCGCCCAAACGCTTCGTCGAACTGCGTGCCGGTCACAACGAAGCGTTCTACGTCTGCCGCGACGCCTACCTGACGGCGCTGCAGAGTTTCGTCGGCGAACACCTCACCGCCCGATCGCCCACGATCCGCAAGATTACCTAGCCCCGGCGGAACCTCGAGTCGGTCGTCGAACGAGGCGGAGACCCGAGCGGAAGCGCGCAAGTTCAGCGCGGCGACGGCGCGGTTGTGGTGCGGCTATACCGCACCGATCGGAGACCCGAGCGGAAACGCGCGAGTTCAGCGCGGCCGCGCTGAACTAATCGGCCGCGTGCTTACCGGCAGTTCGCGTCGAGCGAGAAGTTCGAGGCGGGGTGTAACTTTCCACGTAAGCATCCACCAGCCGACGGATCATGCGTTGGTACTGAGTGTGGTGTTTCTCAGCCTCGGACTTGAAGAACTCAACGCTCTTCTTGCTCAGGGCGAGAGTGACTTTCACCCCTTCTTCACGGAATGCGAGCTGCTCGGGAGGAGGAAGAAAGTCGCGAATGACTTTGACATCCCCCAACGGTTCATTCGTGTACTTGATTTTCGCGCTCATAGATTGCCTTGCCTTTTCGCCAATGACCCGCACCGAAGATACGGATGACACCGCCGCGATACGTGAAACGCACGGTAAGAACGCCGTCCCCGACCGCACCGAAACAGAAATACCGTTTCTCTTCTTCGCCGTGCGTGACGTCCTCGGCTATCACGCGGAAGGGATCGGCGAAGGCGTACTGCGCCAGGGCGAAAGCCACGCCGTGCTTCTGTTGATTCGCGTCATCCTTCTTCCGGTCCCACTCGAACCGCGCCTTCTTCACGCGCCCAGACTAGCACCGCAATGGGCCAGCTGCCATACTCTCATATGGTTAACAGTATGGTTTCATTCACGCCCCGGCAACCTTCCGACCGGAGTCGGCAAAGCGCGACGGCGAGGAATGGCAGCGCCACGCCGAAGAAGAGCAACGCCACCGGCCGCGCCGCATTGA
>Ga0172371_10002216_pt1 | contig 30976 bp, 26 predicted proteins | sample Lak12m_FD_114543 | JGI IMG/M metagenome (GOLD analysis project Ga0172371, IMG submission 114543) | Freshwater microbial communities from Kabuno Bay, South-Kivu, Congo - kab_022012_12m | ecosystem: Environmental > Aquatic > Freshwater > Lake | place: Democratic Republic of the Congo: South-Kivu...
AAGAGCGCTCGCCGTCGTTCCGGCTGATCGGGTCCAACCGAGCCGGGAGAAACCCCATGCACAAGGCGCTATCCTGCCCGAAATGCGGCCACACCCTCACAGTTTACCGTAATCCCATCCCGACGACGGACGTCATCATCCGCATCGACAGCGGTATAGTGCTCATCGAGCGTAGGAATCCGCCGTACGGGTGGGCCATACCCGGAGGCTTCATCGATTACGGTGAGAGCGCCGAAGACGCGGCGATTCGGGAGGCCAAAGAAGAGACCGGTCTCGATGTCACCGATTTGTCGCTGTTCGGCGTGTATTCCCAGCCTGATCGTGACCCGCGGCGCCATACGCTCAGCGTGGTCTTCACCGCCCACGCGGAAGGCCTGCCCCAGGCTGCGGACGATGCCGCGAACGTCGGGGTCTTCCAACGTCAGTCACTCCCCTCCCCCCTTGCCTTCGACCATGCCCGGATTCTTGCGGATTACTTCGCTTCCCTCGCCCCAGGCTGCTGAGGATGCTCGCTCAGTCCCTCTGCCCCTTGTCGTCTCTTGCAACTGAGGCAAACACGTCCTATGCTAGTCGAATACCCTGAATTCGAGGTCCTTTCATGATAGGCATTTCGAAACTCTATTGCGGCGCGGTGGAGGCATCAGACCCTCTCAGATACGGACGGCACTCGAAGAACCTCCCATCGCATCTTCTTCAATTTTCCCGCGACAAGAAACCGGTCGTGGTGTGGAACGTCACCCGCCGATGCAACCTGAAGTGCGTGCATTGTTATTCCCGGTCAGAGGATCGGTCATACGGTGGGGAGCTGAGCTTCGAGGAAGGGGTGCGCCTCCTTGACGATCTCGCGGAATTCGGCTCACCGGTGATCCTCTTTTCCGGCGGTGAACCCATCATCCGACCCGACATTCTGGATCTGATTCGCCACGCGGTTGGCCGAGCCATGCGAGCCGTGGTCTCGACCAATGGGACGCTCATCTCCGAGGCTATAGCGGAGAAACTCAAGGAAATCGGTCTGTCGTACGTCGGGATCAGTCTCGACGGGCTCGAGGAAGTGCACGACGCGTTTCGCGGGACACGCGGCGCATTTGCCAGGGCCATGGCAGCCATCCGGAATTGTCAGCAGGTCGGGCTGAAGGTGGGGCTGCGGTTCACCATCAACAAGCGCAATTCGATGGACATACCGGGCATTTTCGACCTCGTCGAAGAGAAAGACATCCCGCGGATATGTTTCTACCACCTCGTCTACGCAGGCCGCGGCACTCAGCTCATCAACGAGGATTTGGACCATGGCCAGACCCGGGAGGTGGTCGATCTCATCCTGGACCGAACCAGGAGGCTCCACGACAAAGGGATGCCGGTCGAGGTCCTCACCGTGGACAACCACGCGGACGGCCCGTATCTCTATCTTCGCCTGGTGAAGGAGAATCCGGAGAGAGCCGAAGAAGTGCTCGCCCTGCTTCGGATGAACGAAGGGAACAACTCGGGCCGCGGCATCGGCTGTGTCTCATGGGACGGCACGGTTCACGCGGACCAGTTCTGGCGGCATCGGAGTTTCGGTAACGTCAGAGAGCGCCCGTTCAGTGAGTTATGGACCGATCCCGCGGACGATTTCCTCACGAAGCTCAAGGAAAAGAAGAAGCACGTGAAGGGTAGATGTGCACGATGCCGGTGGCTGGACATCTGCGCGGGGAATTTCCGCGTAAGGGCCGAAGCGGTGCACGGTGATGTGTGGGCGCCCGATCCGGCCTGCTACCTGACCGACGCGGAGATCGGCATTGACTGACCGGCCGCGGCCACAGCAAGCTTGAAGGAGAGTGAAGTTCAGAGATCTCGGGTATTCTGAATGGCTCCGATCCCGGGGCTCCTATGCTGAAAGGCTGGCGTCATGCTTTACGGAGGTCACGTTAAGGATCTGGAAGACCTGGAGTTCCTTCAGAATCAGGGCTTTGAGCTTGGCGAAGTGATCTTCGGCGCCGGTCGGAACGGTCGGCGCTGGATAGAGCTCGGCATCAGGGAGCGTTGCAGACCGGGGTTTCTCCTCATTGCCCACGGCCCGCGCGAGGGACCGCCCAACGACATCCCGCATCTGTGGAACGGCTACTGTGTTGAGATCGAGACGACCATTCAGGAAGTCGCGGAGTTGGGCATCGCTTTCCTGACCATTCACCTCTGGATGGACCCGCGCTTCGTCAAGTCTGAGGTGCGGGAAGAAAAAACGAAAGCCTTGAAGGAGATCCTCCGCATCGGCCGCAGAAACGGCGTAGTCGTAAGTCTCGAAAATCTCTCGGAAAGCGCTGCCAATCTCCTTTCAGTCCTCGAGGCCGTCCCGGACCTTGCGGTCACCCTGGATGTCGGTCACGGCCAGTTGCTGGCGAACGAAAACACGTCCTTCGGAATCATTCAAGATCTGAGCTCGGCAATTCGGCACGTTCATCTTCATGACAACCGCGGCGGCAGCGGAGTCAAGGATGACCTGCATTTGCCAATCGGGAAAGGGATCGTCGATTTCCCGGCCATTCTGGGTGCTTTGCTCCTGAGCGGTTACGATGGCACCGTGACCCTGGAGCTCGACCGCGCGGATCTCATACCATCGAGAAATGAAGTGGTCCGTATGGTGAAGAGCATCGAAAGACCGACGTGACACCTACCCTCAGCGGTTCACACGATACAGGCGCCAGCGCCCCGTTGTGGTCACAGGAGTCACCGGCAAGCCCTGTAGGATTTCCTTGTGCACCAATTCCGTCATTCCGCACGCGATGACGAAATCAAAGAACCTGACGTCGCGTGGTCCGGCTTTTTCCGCATACCATTCCAGCTTGCGGGTCCAGGGGTGAAACTCTCGGTCCCTAAAGACGACGAGACACCGGTTCATCTCGGCAAGAGAGAAATTGAGGCGCCCCCCTTTGAGGGCTTGGGCATAGGCGAAGATCTGGAGATACGGCCTGCCCTCGACGAGAGGGCTCAGCTTGCAGTAATCCAGCCCAATGACTCTGGAATTCGGCGGAAGGGCATCGAGGGCCTCGGGAAGCCCTGAGAGATCTCTCTTCTGGAATTCAACCCAGGCGACAGTTGTGCCCACGGACAGGACTGCCACGAGGGCCACGGCAACCAGTCGCCGCCAGAACACCGGCATGCGGGGCGCCGGCATTGCGAGAACGAAGAACACGGCTGCGACCGGTAGCCATCTCTGCCAGACCAGCACCGAGATGTCCACCTGATCAGGAAGGATCAGCACTCCCCCGAAAACCATGACAGCAGTCAGGAACAGGCCTTTGTCCATTTCTGCCCAAATGTTCTGCCACTTCTGCCGTGCCCCAATCACAATCCATGCCACGATGCCGAGGATTACGATGTGAGGAGCAACGCCGCTCAGCCCCCCAAGCGCGAAATGGACGACCATGCCGAGGGAGGCGCGATCTGCATAGTGCGTTCGCCAGATCGGGGAGACGACATAGGGATTGAAATCTTCCGGCCGGGCCCACCAGTAAACGAACACCACGAGAACCGGGAGAAGACAAGCGACGCGATACAGGATGATCCGCCAGGGCAACCGGAGGAAAAGCCCCGCGGCCACCACGGTAACACAGCAGGCTACAAACCAGAGGAAATGGGTGAAGTACAGCAGGAACGCCATGGCAATCCACGTGATCGCATCCTTGAGGCCAAAACGATCACCGGGGCCTTCGGTGTTCATGAGGAACCAGATGACGAACAAGGGCATTCCGAGCATGAAGCTATAGAAGCCCCAGTAGACGAGGACATTCAGGGAGAACACGCTGGCCAAAACGGCCGATTCAACGGGTCTATTGCGCCGGTACGCGAGGAAATGGATGGACACCACCCAGAGGATGGCGATCGCCATCATGGCCACGCGGCCGCCGTGCGCATAGCCGAAGAGCTCGACAGCAACCCCGATGATCACGTATGACAGGTTGTACGGGGCAAGCCACTGTATTCTGTAGGGGCTGCCGGCCGGGTCGTTGAGGGTTTCCCAGAACAGACGGATTTGAGCTGTCTGCTGGGGCAGGTCGGTAATGGGGGGGAAAGTGGTGGATAAGAACGGCACAGCGATGAGAAATGCGCAAACCGCCGCGATGGGGATTCGCCGCGAGTAGAGAGACCAATCCGCTGTTGCTTGCAGCGCGGGCTGAATGAGCCGGTTGTTCAGCGAGCTCACCAGAACTTCGACAAAACGCGGTTTCTGGTTCTCGGGCTCATGACGCGGTGAATTCGGAGACTCAACCGAATGAGACAAGACCGTCCCCCTGGCCGAGGCGTACTGGGTTGAACAGAACATAGCCTATTTCGTGCCGGAACCGCAAATTGATTTCTCTGGGCCGCGTGATACACTACGGTTCTCAATGAACTCCGCTCAGTGCGCCTTCACCTGAGCGGGCGCTGGAATATCGTTCAGGAGCAGTTTTTATGCCGGACACCGTGGATGCGGTCATCATCGGCGCCGGCCCGGCTGGATGCGCCGCCGCTTCCGTGCTTGCAGACGCGGGACGTGCCGTGACCGTCATCGACAGGCACCAATCCGCGGGAGGTCTTGCGAGAACCCTGCAAAGGAATGGAAACCGTTTCGACATAGGCCCCCACAGGTTTTTCACAAGATCTCCCGACGTCCTTGACATCTGGCAACGTTTCCTCGGCAAGGACTTGACGTCCGTCGACCGGCTCACCCGGATCCTGTACCGAAGCCATTTCTTCAATTACCCGCTTTCACCCCTCAATGCAGTCACCGGACTGGGCATCGGCACATCGGTTCACGCGGCCGCGAGCTTCGGCTATCGGAAGTTCAAGAGAGCCATCGCTCCCAGGGAGCCGGAATCCTTCGAAGACTGGGTGTGCGACAATTTCGGTCGTGTGCTCTATGAGGCATTCTTCCGACACTACACGGAGAAGGTGTGGGGCATCCCGTGCTCTCGCATCAGCGCACAATGGGCTTCTCAGCGAATCAAGGGGCTGAATCTCGCCAGGGCGGCCGTCAACGCGCTCTTCAAGCACCGGACCTCGAACGTCAAGACCCTGGTGGACCGTTTCCTCTATCCCCGGTGCGGTTCCGGGATGCTCTATTCCAACATGATTCGCGGCTTCGAGAGGAACGGCGGCGCCTATATACCGCAGGCCGAGGTGACGCGGGTGGTTCGGGGAGAAGCAGGATGGGGCGTCGAGTACCGGACGCGCGACGGCGCGGGTCACGTGATCCAGTGCCGCCACGTCGTGTCAAGCGCAACCATATCCGATCTCGTGGAGATGTTGTCGCCCCTACCGCCGAAGGAGGTGCTGGACGCTTCGCGCTCGCTGAAATACCGAAACCACTACGGAGTGAATTTCGTCGCGAAATATCACGAGAATATTTTTCCCGATAACTGGATCTACGTCCACAGTCCGGAGGTTCAAACCGCGAGGATAGCGAACTACGCCAATTTCTCGAAGCACATGCAGCGTGACAGCGAGCATTTCCCGGTCACGGTGGAGTTTTTCTCTTCACCGGGCGACAAAGTGTCGTCCCTCGACGACGCGGGCCGGATCGACCTGGCGATCGGAGAGTTGAGGTATTTGGGGTTGCTGGCTGAGCAGCACCTCGTCGAAGACCCCTTCGTTGTTTTCAGTCGTGCGGCCTATCCCGTCATGGAGATGGGATACGCAAGCCGGGTGGCTCGTGTAAAAGCCTTTCTGGGAACCCTTCCCGGACTCCAGACCATAGGGCGGGCGGGAATGTTTCAGTACAACAACCAGGATCATTCGATCATGACCGGCCTCTTGGCAGCGAGAAACATCCTGGGCGAGTCGTTCGACGTCTGGTGCGTGAACATCGACGCGGAATACCTCGAATCCGGAACTGCGCCGGACCTCTGCGAGCGCGATCGCGAGGAGAGTCTGGCGCCGGAGAGACCCGCATGAAATAGGCAGGCAGCGACGGAGGAGTGCAATCTCAGACTGAGACGACCGACCCGGCATCCTTTCGATCAAGGTCGACCGAAACGGGTGTTCACCGTCGTGCATCGGGCCTCCAAGCGTAGGATTGTGAAAAAGAATCGTTGGCTCCTCTGTGGTGCGCGTGGGGGAACGGAATTCCGCAGGGCCTCCAGCCAAGACCTCGGAATTCGTGAGAGGAGTCCGCGAAAAGAAAGATTTGACCCATTTTCATATTTCGTGATAACAATTCGACAAGTATCACCCTAATCGTGACGCCCCCTGCCCTTTCCTCGAAGGGGATCTTCACGGGCCCCATGAACAGCAGCATTTTCATTGCCTTTAACCCGCAACCATTCTGCCGGAGGAGGTGTTACCTTGGGATCTGGGGCTTCCGTTGCGCGAGACAGAGTGCCGTTCCCGACATTTGCGGGAATCTTCCTTCTCTCTGCTTCCGTCCTGTGCACCGAGCTGCTGCAGATGCGGTTGCTTTCCTACATGCTTTGGCACCATCTCGCCTATATGGTTATTTCGATGGCTCTCCTGGGCCTGAGCGCCGGCGGAGTGATGCTCGCGGTATTCCACAAGCGCATTCTGGCCAAGTGGCAGTTCTGGCTCCCATTGTTCACCGCTCTGTCCGGCTTGTTGACCATTCTCACGTTTAGCCTTCTCACTCGTCTTTCCCTGGACACATTCACCCTCGATTTGAGCAATCTGCTCTTTTTGTTGCTTTATTACGCGCTGCTCGCTATCCCGTTCGCTGTGGCAGGGCTTTCCTTATCTATTGCTTTCACCGTTGGCATACATTCTATCGGAAAGCTCTATTTCTCAGACCTTCTCGGCGCTGCGACAGGGGCCATGCTCTATTTCGTCATTATTGAACCTCTTGGGGCTCCGAGAGCCCTCACGGTAGCGTCGTTCTTGGCAGGAGCCGCCGGGATTTGCTTTGCCTTGAATGACCCAATGAAGTTTGCGAAAGCACGCGCGCTCGCACTGGCCATGGTCCTTCTGGCCTTCATACCGCTCGCTGAAGGGCTCATAGTCCCTGAACCCGCGTACACCAAGGCAATCTCATGGCTGCGCCGATTGGACCCAACAGCCAGGATCGTGTTTACGAAATGGACCCCCATATCGAGAATCGATTGCATGGTCTCCAGTAAGCCGTCAAACCCTTGGCTTGCAGGAAAAGCCAACGGAGAGGACTTGAGGATGATCACCATTGACGGTGACGCTTCCACCTGGATGACAAGGCGTCCTGACGCGAGCGGCGAGCTTCCAAGACCTCCTGCGGGCCAGATGCGGACATTTCACCTGGCTTTCTTGTTACTCAACAAGCCGGAAGTTCTCATCATTGGCGCGGGAGGATCTGACGAGATATTTACGGCTATACAAATGGATGCAACGAGCGTAGCGGGAGTGGAGCTCAGCTCCGCGACACTCAGTCTCAGCACGAGTGTTTTTCCGGAATTTGTCGGAAATGTGTACCTGAATCCACGGGCAAAGGCAATCTGGGGTGAAGGCCGCGGTTTTATCCGACGTTCGGACCGCAAGTTCGACCTGATCCAAATGACCGGCGTGGATACCTGGGCTGGGCTTTCCTCCGGAGCCTACGTTCTGTCCGAGAACTACCTGTACACGGTGGATGCCTTCTCCGATTTTCTCAGTCATCTGAAACCGGGTGGAATTTTCTCTGTTGAAAGATGGGCTTTGTTCCCTCCCCGTGAGTCACTCCGCATGGTGAGCCTGGCATGCGAAGCCCTGTCAAAAACGGGGGTGCAGGATTCTGCCAAGCACATTGTGGTTCTCAACACCGCCGCCGCGCCGTTCGTTCGGGTGCTGGTGAAAAACGAACCGTTCACACCCGAGCAAGTAGGCATCCTGAAGAAGGCCGTGGAAGGCATGGGAGGTCGTGTTTTGGCGCCGGCCGGCGCCCCGTCGGTCAATGCTTATGAAGCAGTCATTCAATCGTACCGTTCCGGTGATCAAGGGGCATTTTTCCGGGATTACCCGTTTGACGTAAAGCCGGTCTACGATGACAGTCCGTTTTTCTTTGAGTATTACAAGTGGTCGAGGCTTTTCGATGATATGTGGAGCAAAGAACCGCGATCGTACACCGGCGCAAACAAGCCTGTTGCCCTTACGGTTCTCTCAGCATTACTCATCCAGGCGTGTGTTCTATCACTACTGCTCTTAATCCTGCCGCTGCGGCTCCGCCAGGTCGCGATCCCTCGAGAAGTCGTGCTGCCTGCCGGAGCGTATTTCGCGGGGATAGGCGCCGCGTTCATGTTCGTGGAGATCGGTTTCATGCAGAGGTTTGTTCTCTTTTTGGGACATCCGGCGTTCTCCATTCCGGCCGTACTGTGCTCGATGCTGCTCTTTGCCGGCCTTGGCAGTTATCTATTTTCGCTTCTTCAGGCTCGTCTGGGAGATCGCCTTCGGTTTGCCATCCTGCTGATCCCGGCAGTCATCCTACTGATATCTTTCATCATACCATACGTCTTCGACTTATTCCTGGGGAAGTCTTTCACAGCCAGAATCATCGTGAGTGCCATACTCGTCGGCCTCCCCGCCACAATCATGGGTGTAGCCTTCCCGCTAGGTCTCTCGACGATTCGTCGCGTGTCCGAGGTCGCCGTGCCCTGGGCTTGGGCGGTTAACGGAGCGTCGTCGGTTGTGGGATCGGTGGCCGTAATCATCGTCGCAATGGGCCTGGGGTTCTCCTCCGCTATGGTCATTGCATCCCTGATGTACTTATCAACCTTCTTCGCGTTTTCCGGATTCGCGAACAGATCCGCCGTATAAATCTTTCGGGGGTGAGCGTGGGTGCTCCGACGGGCGAGCGCGAGCCTGTTTCATGGCTCCAAAGGAGTGACTTCGCGAGTCTCGCTGGACGACGAATCAGAATTCGGCTCCTCGCCTGTCTTGTTGGGGCGCATCTCCTGATTTCTCTCTTTGCCACGGTCCCGGGGTATTTGTCGATTGACGAAGTGGTCTATGATTGGATGGCTCGAGATTTCGCCTCCTCCGGCAGTCTCGATCTCTGGAACGGGTACGCCGAGCTCCCCTCCGAGGAGTTGACGGTACTGTTCGTTCGTATTCACGATGGGCGACTCATTCCCCAATACCCCTACCTCTTCCCCGTTCTCTGTTATCCGATCTACCGTGTTGCCGGTTTCTTCGGTATGTTCTTGTTCAACAGCTTGGCGTTCCTGGGTCTCGTGGCTCTCTGTTATGCCCTCACGTTCAGATTGTTCGATGACGGGGACCTGGCCCTGACTTCTTGCCTTGTGTTGGTCTTTGCCACCTTCGCGTGGGAGTATTCCCAGGCCGCGTGGCCGCACGTCACAGCCGCGCTTTTCGTGCTCGGCTCCTTTTACCTGGGAATTCGGGCATATTTCGCTGAAACTGGGCAGTCGGCAGCAAGGTTCGCTGTTGCAGCGGGCTTGATAGCCGGGTTTGGCGCGGGCATCCGCTTGGACTGCATTCTCGTCGCGCCCTGCCTCCTGGCGATTTTCCTGTTCGCCAGCCCGTCCCGTTTTCGCGAGAGCGCCGCCTTCGTGCTCGGGACGATTCCGGGAATTGCTCTATTGGCGGTTACCAACGACCTGAAGTTCGGATCGTTCATTCCGTTCTCCTATGGGACATCCGTCGGCGGCTTGACCTTTGGTCCGGCGGCAAGGCTCGCGGTCGCGGCCGGACTCCTGATCGTAACCACTTGGGTTGCCATCCGTCCGCGGAGCAGAGCCGTCATAAGCTCGCACAAATTTGTGGCGCTCATGGTGATTGCGATCGCGTGCGCGGCGGTGATGGCCGTTCCAGAGACTCGCAAGTTCGTCCAGTCTGAGGCTCTGGGCTGGTACACCATGGTAGTGGATCTCCGCTGGTTCGACCCGAACGCAGACATGTCCGCCCTCACCCGCAGCGCGACCGGCGGGCTCGTGTATATCGGCGCTCAGAAGAAGGCATTGCTTCAGAGCATGCCGTATCTCGTGGTGCTTCTGGCGCCGATTGTCGCGCTGGTACGGCGGGAGAAGGACTCTCAGCGCCTGGCCATGCTCTTTCTGCTTCCGCTGGCTTGCGCAGCTCTATTCGGTCACATCACCTTCCACGGAGGGCTCTGCCTCAATCTTCGGTATTTCTACCCTGCCCTGCCGTTCTTCGCTATTCTCTCAGCCTACGCGATTCGCCAGCTCAAGCGTGATGAGGGATGGGAACCGCACTTTGCTCCGCTCGCGGCCGGTGCTTTGTTGACGGCCGGGGTCTTCCTCCTTTGCAACAAGGAGCTCTCCGCGACCTCGAATCAGCAGGAATGGGTTCTCCTCCTGCCTCTCGTTCTCGCGGGATCGCTGCTCTTGGCCCTCTCGGGAGCCTATATGGCGAGAGGCGAATGGCACAGACGCGCAATTCGAGTGGTAGGTGTCCTCCTCACCGGGTGTCTGGTTTGGTCTTTCATGGTGGCATTCTTCTACGACTACGATCGCCACCGCGATCACCGCATAGCGAACTATCGCATCGGAAGGCTGATCGCCCGGGTAGTGAAGCCGAATTCGATCTTCTTCACGTCACCCTACGTCGACCCCTTCATGGCGTTGCTCCACACCCGAGGAGTGCGAATCGCAATTCCTGATAAGGACGAGTTCAAAGATTTTCCTGCGTTGCTGGACTTCCACCTGCAGCGTGGAAGACTCGCGTACGCTGTCTTTCCCATGGAAAAATGGCGCGAACTGAAGGCGGGGCCGCTGGCCCACTATCAAATTCGCCCGATCTGGTCTTTCCTGGAAAATTTCAATGCCGGGCCGAACCTCGTACTGCTCGGTCCGTTTCAAATCGTGCCGGTAAAGGACGGGAAGCACGGTTTCATGCTGGCGCAGATTCTTCCGAATCGCAAAGACACCGATGCGACGCCAAATAAATGAAACAGCTCAACAGAGCGCCAAACCGGCGTTCCTTCGCCCCTGTTGTCGGAGGGGCATCCCCATCCACCGTACCCGCATCAAAACCCGATCGTTCGTCTCAGGCTATCCATCGACCCGAGGTGGAGTCGCGGCAGTCTCGTCCCGAGGAATTCTGCTTGCCAGAAGAGCGGCGAGCGGGGCAATGACGACCAGTGCGAGCATTCGGTTCAAAGACGCGGCCAGGAAACCGAGGGCCGGATCGAGTCCGACCAAAGAACTGAGCGCAGCGGCGAGCACCTCTGTGATCCCCAACCCTCCCGGCACAACGGTCACCATAGCGGCCACAACAGCGGCAACCGTCAGTCCGGACACCTGAGCCACCGAACAGTCGACTCCTAATGCCTGAAAACAGAAGTACAGCCTGAACGCGTCCTGGAGAACGCACACAAGCTCACAACCAATCAACAATAGTAACGTCTTGGCGCCGCCTGCCATGCGTCGAGCCGCAATGGCAGAGAGGAGTATCCCACCCAACCCAATCAGCAGGAAGAGGATGCTCATCGCGCTGAGATGCGAGAAGCTGATCCAGGTTCCCGCGTAGGCGAAGGCGACCCCTATCCAAACCAGTGCCGCCAATAACGTGGCCGAAGCGCCATCCCTGAGGCTAGTCTGCAATAGGCGCAATGTTCCCACCCGGACCATCATGGCCCCGGGCAAGGGAAGGAGATTGGCGGCTGTTCCCACGATCGTGACCTGAATCGCGCGCGACAACGGGATTTTCCGGGAAACCAACCGTCCGGTCAAAATGAACTCCACCGCGTTGATCCACACGCCGACAGGAATGCCGATGATCACGACCGGTAGTAAGAGTGGCCATGAAACCGTTGCCCATGATGCCGGCATCTCTCGCACGGAAAAAGCGATTCCGCCCACGAACAGTCCGATGGCCACGGCCAAGCTGATCCGCTGCACTCTCAATTTGTCCGGAGAACGGCCGCCCCGGAGCCCGGGGATCCCCTCCTGGAGCATCTCAAATCCGGACACGATCCATTTCGCGGTTGATCCAATCCCTGGCTTTCGCTCTGGGTTCGGAGGATCTTTCCTCACCACTGTTGCGACCTCTCATGAAAGCCCCCTCTCAAACCGGACTCGAGAAGCGGGGCTGTCCCGGTTCATTCATCCGGAATTGGAAGCCAACTCGGAGCGTAGTTGGTTGTGGGACGCTTGCCCGATCCGTTCCTTCGGGCCACAACGATAAACGAGATGCCCAAGTCAGTGCGATAAGTCACCCTCTGCACGCGGCAGATCAAAGCGATGAGTAATCTCAACGGGAAACTACCATAGAGCGGGAAGAGCTTTCCTTCGAAGTCTCGATCAATCCCGCTCCGTTTCGTTAATTCCGCGGGGGACATGTCCAGCGCCGACGGGTCCTTCACCGTCCGTTTCCACATGAGTGTTTTCACGAAGAGCCTCACCTGCTCGATGAACCAGGTAGCCGGCCATCCGTGGGTGAAGATTCGAATCGGCGTAAGGCCCGCGGCGCGAAGGAGCTCCATAACGTCGGCTCTGTCATAGCGCCGATAATGGCCCACGAGGCGGTCAGTCAGATTCCACTTTCTTGGGTGGGCCGGGACGGAAAGAATCGCATGTCCCCCGTCGTTCAAGAACTGCACCCAGCGCTTGAGGGCCGTGCGATCATCATCGATATGCTCGAGGACCTCGAATGAGAGAAGATAGTCGAACGTTCCCTCGTATCCTGCCGGCAAGTCACCACAGATGGAAATTTCTTGCGCCTGTGCCAAAATTCTTTCGGACAATGTCCGCGCCTCAGGAGACAAGTCCACTCCTGTCCCGTGGAACCCAAGCAGGTGGAGATCGTACAGCAGACTTCCGGACCCGCATCCCACTTCAAGCGCCTTGCCCGGAGTGAAGCCCTCCAGGCAGTCCAGTATTGCCGCACGGCGCAGTATGTAGGTCGGCGACGGAACCCATCCCAGTTCCGGGGCGCTCATCCCCATCGATCTTGAGTAGCGCATATCATTCTTCCCAGAGTCGCGCGCCGGACCTCGAAATCGGTCGACACACATTCAATCAGTGGGGAGATTTCTCCGCTTTGGGGAGTCGGCCCGATCCGTCCGTCAGAACGCCAATGATTTCGGATAACTGCCTTCCCACCTCGTCAGGACCCACGACATAACGCCGCAATGCCTCGGTAGCTAAGCCAAGCTGTCTTCTTTCCGCCTTCATTCCCAGCACCGCACCGGCCAGCTCCCGCGGGTCTCCCGGTCGAACGAGTTTCACGAAAGGGCCGTCTTCCAACACCTCCCTGACTGCAGGGGTGTCTCCCGTGATGAGAGGTTTGCCGCAGGCGAGGATCTGATACACCTTGTTCGGGACAACGCGGGTCGCTTTTCCCGAGGGATTGAAAATGCCCAGGCAGACGTCCGCCCGCCCGATGTGCTCCGGCAACAGCCGATACTCGACCCAGGGAATCCGGTCCACAGACTTGAGGCCCAGGCTCATTATCAGCGAGTCGATGCGAGGCTGCTCCTGCCCTTGCCCGATTATTATCCAGCGGACCTGTTCTCCGCTCTCTTCCAAAATCTTTGCTGCGTGAACAATTGTGTCCAGTCCGTGAAGCGCTATAAACTGCCCATAGAACAGAACGGTGAACAAATCATCCATCGTCGCACGCGCAGGGACTGGCTTGAAGACGTCAAGCTCCGCCCCAACGAGCACCCGTCCCACGCTTCCGGTCGGGAGCCGGTAGAGCTCTTCAAAATAGGCGGCGTGGGTCCCGGAATCAATTACAATCTTGTCAGCGGCCCTGCTGGCCAGCCACTCGAGCGCGTACAGGAAAAGAGCGATCGTCGATTTTCGTCCGGCAAGCCGGCGGTCAACAACCAGGGTATCGTATAGAGATATAAAGACGTCCCAGCAGATGCGGACCCCGCGCAGCCGGGCGAAAGGCCAGAGGACAATGACGTCTATCTGGCCCATATATGCAACCACTGCGACGTCATGAGGAGGGAGCCGGAGGTATCTCCAAATCAAAGATGGATAGGCGAAGAGCCACCTGAGAACACGGCGGACCTTCGGTCCGAGTCCTGAAATTTGGCTCTTGTCCTCGACACCCGCCCAGATCTCGCTGTTGCACTCGACTACGTCAAGTCCGGCAATGCGCGCACCGGCCAACAACAGCCTGTTTCGCGGCTTCCCCTTGTCGTAGGTGCCCCAAAAAACCACTCGATGGCCTTTACCGGTCATGGACAAATCCGCAGCTAATTCTGCCCAACGGAAGAAAGATCATTCCCGGTCCCCGTACGTCTCAGGCATGGGAACCACACCGGACTTCGAGCAATTCCTGCCTGTGCTGGCGACCGACTCATTCAGCGCTCTGCGTTCTCTCGTCATGTCACGGCGCGGACACGTGAATCCTGGCTGCCCGGCGCACCCTCAGCCTCTTTTCTCTCGGATTCGGTCCTCAAGTCTCTGTATTCTCCAATCAACCTGCTCCAACAACTTCCGATTCACGGAAATCAAATCAGCCAAGAGCCCCATGATAAAGACGTAAAAGCCTGTGCCCATGAGCATCGACGCAAGGATCAACGACTGAACCTTACCGGTTCCCTCACCCCAGAGATAGTATACGAGAAATCGCAGGCCAATGAGAAAACCCACCAGGAAGAAAACCGTCCCTATCACGGCAAAGAACCTGAAGGGTCGATACGCCATGAAGATGCGGAGTATGGTCACCGCGGACCGCCACAGGTAGGTTGGGACGCTCTTGATGAGCCGCGAGGAGCGCAGGTCCTCGTTGACTCTCACCGGGACTGCCGTTATGGCCATGTTCTTCTGCCCGGCCTGGATGATCGTTTCCAGCGTGTAGGTGTACTCGCTGAAGACATTCAGTTGCATGGCAGCGTCCCGGCTCAGCGCACGGAAACCGCTAGGTGCGTCAGGAATATCGGTGTTGCTGGCCAAGCGCACCACCCAACTGCCGACCTTCTGAAGGATTTTTTTGACCGCGGGGAAATGAGCCATCTCGGATATGGGACGGGCCCCCACGACCATTTCGGCTTTTCCCGCAAGGATGGGCTCGATCAGTCTGGGAATGTCCTCCGAGCAGTACTGATTGTCAGCGTCGGTACTGACCACGATGTCCGCTCCTGCCCGGAGGCAGGCCTCCAATCCGGCCGCGAAGGCTCTGGCCAGTCCCTGGTTGCGCGGCAGCCTCACGATGTGATCCACGCCTTGCTCCCGGGCAACCTCCGCTGTTCGGTCCGTGCTGCCATCGTCGATGACGAGCCACTCGACCGTGTCAATCCCCGGGATTTCTCGAGGTAGACGCGCCAGGGTGATGGGAAGCGTTTGCTCTTCATTGTAACTGGGGATTTGGATAATGAGCTTGGTCATTGGCTCGCTCCGATCCGTAACCTCACTCGAGTGGTCCTCGCGGTGACCGTCAGGCCCGTTGACAGTCCGACGTGCGCCGGGGGCGTGGCGAGGGGTTAAGGAAAAAGACAGCAGACTCCCGGTTCATTGACCATGGGAATTCCTTACCCGCCCAATGATCTCCATGAGCCAAAGCAGCGACTCACGACGCGGGTATTCTGCCTCCTGGCTCAGCGGGGGGCACTCGTCCGGCCCGCAGCGACCGGTGAACAGGTCCGTGGCGAACTCCATGCAACCTCGCTTCAAACACATGCCACAATTCGTGCCAGGCAGTCGCTTGAATATCTCGACGGGCCCAATGCCCTGGCGCGATTCCCGATCCGGCGCGACTGAGTTCCGGCGTTCCCAAGCCAGACAGATGAGGTCGACAGCGGTCCTCAGAATGATCCACACTTCGAGGAGGTCGTCGACCCGCGAAAAGACCATTCTGTCGGGCTCATACGCAATGAGCCGGTGATCTTCTTCAAAAGCCAGGCAAGGTCTGTCGGGGCGGTACGCCCCCCCCCTGATCAACCTGGCCAGGATGGGAATGAGCGAGGACAGGTCCTGGGCAGGGGCTATCTCCACCCTCAGGCGCATGGAATCGCTGACGCTCGGCCTCACGCTTGTCAAGCGGAGACATCCCAGAATATCCGGCCATCGGGGATCCGGAGGGGAAGCTTGCGGAACCGCTTTCTTGAACGGAAGCAACGGCAATATGCCGCTGACTTGAACTTCATTCCTCTTGAGAGCCTCCATCGTTTCCCCGATGCTGGACGTGGTCACAATGACCGGGACGAGGAGTCCCTGACAGAACGACGGAACTTCGAGCAATTCCCATGCGACATCAGATGCCGGCAGAACGCGGAGCGCCCGGTGGAGCATTGCTTGATCCGGAAATAGGAGAGCTTTTGCCATAGTGACATGGTAACCACGGAACGACCGGGTACGTCAATGCAACACCGCGCCTTGAAATCGGCTCGCTCGCGGTCGGCCGATGCAGTGACGCCGAGATCGCCCCCAGTGGCGGAACGGGTCGAGCGGTAGACGTGAATTCGTGTCGCTGTGGTCCGGTACAGACCGTTGTTGGCTGCGGACTGAAGTCCCGTAGATATCATCTCGCAATAACTAAAAAAGAGCCAACGCTTCTCAAACTTTTCCGGACAGCGGAATCTGCGGTTATGCTCCCGCTCCTCAGTGCTCCGGCAAATACCATTCTATCAACAGTTGTTTATAACTCTGTCGGCTTCAAGAGCCGACTCTCTTGGGGGTTCCGGAATTCCGGTCGGTTAGCTTTCCAGTTGATTTTACGGGTGATTTGCCCCTGTCCCCTTGTTGCGCAGTCTGTTTCGGAGCCCGATGAAAAGCCCCTTGCGAGAAGTTATCAACAGGGTTAGACACCGGTTGTCCACAGGAGCTGTTAGTATTGCATGAAGGCGGCACCGGCGTTGGTTTCTGTAGTTATCCAATTGATAACATGAGACAAAGGGACAAGTTCCCCATATTCACGGCGTTGCGCTTTCCGACAGCGCACGGGAGTCTCATCCGGGGACCCATTTCCGTGAGGGGTAGTGGTCCCCCCGCTCAGAGCCAATGCCGGGGACTTAAGATGCACGCGCCCGACAAAGCGACTGGCGCCGTCGTTCCCGCGAAAGCGGGAATCCCGTCTTTTCAGGGGCTTCTTGGCCCCCGCTTTCGCGGGGGCGACGCCGCTCAGAGCCCACAGGCACGCCGCGCCTATCCCCGCCATGAGCGCACTCTTGCTGGCGGCACGATTTTTCGCTTGACACGTGGCCAATTCTCAGTATACTAAAAAGTTCAGGTGTGGGGGAACACCACCCCGAGCCAACATCTCCCGGAGGAAAGACAATGCAGTGCGTGACCTTGAAAAACGGTGTCGAGTGTGCATTTATGACTAGAAAAGGGTGCAATTTCAACGGCGGCCAGTGCCATGCGGTCGTCGATAGCTGCCAGGGTTGCTCCAGATCCATCCAGTTTCCCGAAGGAACCTTCTGCAACGTCGCTCCCAACCCCAGCGTCAAGTGGGCTCGCGGGAATTGCAACATGGCCACGCACCTTGAACGCAAACCCGTGGAACAGGCCCAGAAACTCAATCCGCTCAAAGCTTCAAAACGGGCTGCAGGTGGCAAGAAGTAAGGATACCGATCGAATTGCGGTAGCCCTACTCTGCTGACCCCCAGGAGCGTCGTCGCGCGGCGTGAAGGATTGGATTGCGCGAAGACCGCCTATCCGGAGAATTGATTCAGTCCGGGCTCCACAATCGTAGCTACCGATCCCTGTGCCGCATCTCAACTTCTCGCGCGTCAATGATTCTCGGGGTGGGCCGTTGCGCCCGCCCCGGTACGATCTGCGCTCGACCGTGTCGGGGCGCGGTTGGCCGCGGTGCATAGGCAGATTTCCTCGGAGACTCCGGCGGGATGACGATCCTAACGGTCATTCATGGACAGCCAGAATGCCTGCCAAGAGCTCGCCGGCGGAAGCGGCCTCTCAGCCCGTTTCCTTTCCATGGCCCCTCATCCGACCGAAACGTATTCCTATTCGAAGCGCATTGCAGTTACCACGTCCAGACGGGCCGCTCGTCGTGAGGGATAGAGTCCGGCCGCGATGCCGATGGCAACGGTGAAGGCAAGGTCCATCAGGATGCTCGTGGACATAACATATCCGGAAATCTCGACGCCCAGGGGACCCTTGAGGGACTGAACGGCCGCCACGCCGATGATAACGCCCAGTGTCCCGGACAAAATACTGACGAAAATCGCCTCGGTGAGGAACTGGAGCATGACGAGCATCTCACTGGCGCCAATGGCTTTTCTGAGACCGATTTCGCGGGTCCTATCCTGAACCGCGGCCAGCATGACACTGGTCAGGCCGACCTTGCCCAGAAGGAAGGCCACCATGAGAGAGGAATAGATGAAGATTTTCACCATGAATATCGTTGTGATCACTTTTTTGACGCGCTCCGGGTAGTGCCTGACCTGTATGCCCGATTCATACCCCGGATGTGATGCCTTCAACACCTCCAGAACCCTATCGCGCACCGGTTCCACCTGGTTCCAATCATCCACTCGAAGGTATATCTCCCGTATCAACCCCAGATTATGGAACATGCTCTGCCCGGTGGTGATGGGCACGAAGACGGATCGCCGTATGTCCGTGTGCTGAATTCCGGCCAGAGTCCCGATCACCTCGAAGGTCATGTTTCCGACTCTGATCGTTTCCCCAACGGGATTCCCCGAGTCAAAGAGGTACTTCACGACATCCTGCCCGAGAACGCACACCTTCTTCCGGGCCACCACGTCGGATGGACCGATGAGGCGGCCGTTGTCCACGCGGGGTGTTTGGGTCTTCCAGTAAGCCTGGTCCACGCCGAACAGGCCGGGACTCCATTGGGTGGTTCGAAAATACGAGTCAATCTGTGGCACGGACACAATCGGCGCTACAGCTACAAGATGCGGAATTTGCTTGAGCTTGGCCACGTCGTGCAGGTAGTATTCCCCGGGGTGATAGGTGTCCGTGTCGTCCCAGTATGCCGTCATGACGGTAGCTTCACCAAGGAGCTCCAGGTGCTTGCCCACACTGCCCTCGACCGAATCCCCCATGGAGCGCACAATAATGAAGCCCGCGGTCCCGAACGCTATTGCGGCGATGACGGCCTTGTAGCGCCTTCGATTCCGCAAGACCAGTTGCCAGCACATACCGATATGATCACTGAATTTCAAGACTTCGCCCTCTCAAGGTCATTCGCAAGCGGGGCCGCCCGAGAAACGCCTTATGAGAATTATAGTAGCTGGAACCGTTGCCTGCAAGCGCCATCTGAAGAGTGGCTCTCCATGGCATTGGCATCGTGCTTGACCGGCGTGAAGAAATAGGACACATCTCATACCGAGGTTCTATCAAACGGGCGACACCGCTCAGGAAGGGATGCGCCCGTTGAAAGCGCACTGAAATCGAAAGGAGGAGTATCGACCATGTCCATCTCAGATGAAGATAAGGCGCTCTTGGATCTGGACAAGGCGCTCGCCATGCTCGGACCGAGCTCAAAGGCCGGCGTCGCGGAGCAGCTCCGCAAAGCCCGCGACGATGAATGGAAACGGAACGATCCGGAAGGTTACAAAGCAGATATGGAACAAATGTGCAAGGCCATGTTCGGGGACGACTGGCGCCCCGCGTTCGAGGCCATGATGCGCGAGGAATTCCCGGAGGAATACGCGCAGGATGAGCCGTGATGCTCGTCCTCACCCCCAGGTTACCAGACCCATGGAGAGCGGATTGAAGAGGTACGGATGAAACGGCAATACTCGAATCGTGTAGCCGTACACGCCCGTTTCGTCGCACGGTATGGTTCCTTTGAACTGCCACGCTTCCCCGGGCATCCGGCCGACGCTCTCCATGGTCGTGATGTCCCGATTGAGCATCTCATCCGGACTGCCGGCAAGGATTCCGTGGCAGAGGTCGACGACAACCTCCTCGTCCGTGAGGCCGCCCAACTGGATTGTCGCGGTAACGCCGAGCTGCTCGCCGAGGGCGACGCTGTCCCCTTGAGGCACTGAAACATCGAGAATCTTGACATCTTTCCACATCGAGCGGACTTTCTGCTTCCAGTCTCGCAGCTCCCGGGCCCGTGCGAAGCGGTTTTCACCGAGAACCTGATGAGCAAGCCCTGCCTCTACGTAGTAATCCTCCATGTACTCTTCCACCATGCGATGGGAGTTGAAGTGGCGGGAGATGGTGGCCATGCTGTTCTTCATCATTTCGATCCACGTGTGGGGCAGACCGTCGGGCCCGCGGTCGAAGAATTTCGGGACAACCTCTTCTTCGAGTAGATCATAGAGGGCCGCTGCATCCACCTGGTCCTGGTAGGTCGGGTCTTCGTATTCCTCTCCGGAGCCGATGGCCCATCCGTTCGTACCGTCGCAGGCTTCGGGCCACCAGCCGTCGAGGATACTCAGGTTCAGCGCGCCGTTGGCGGCAGCCTTCATTCCTGAGGTACCGCAGGCTTCGTTGGGTCGCCTGGGGTTGTTCAGCCACACGTCAACACCCTGGACGAGATACCGGGCGATATTGATGTCATAGTCCTCCAGGAACACGAGCTTCCGTCTGAACCCTTCCATGCGTGCCTGATGCACGACCTTCTTGATGAGCTCCTTTCCCGCGAGGTCTTTGGGATGGGCTTTACCTGCAAAGATGAACTGCACCGGCCGGCGTTTGTCCGAGACGATCCGCAGCAACCGGTCCGGGTCGGAAAAGAGTAGTCCTGCGCGCTTGTACGGCGCAAATCTCCGTGCAAATCCGATGGTAAGGGCTTCCGGGCTGAGGAATTCGCGGACTCGTCGCATTTCCAGAGGGGAGCCGCCACCGTTGGCGCTTTGCCGAAAGAGGCGTCTCCGGCAAAAGGCCACCAGGCGTTCCCGCCTTGTTTCGTGAACACGCCAGAGCACTTCGTGGGGAATGTTCTGGACGCGTGACCAAATCTTGGCGCTGTCCGGTTCTTCGATCCAGTCGTCTCCCAGGTATCGGGCGAAGAGGTCCGACATCTCTTTGGAGAGGTACGACGGGATGTGAACGCCGTTGGTGACGTACCCGATGGGGATGTCGTCTTCGTCCATGTGCGGCCACAAGCTTCTCCACATTTTCTTGGCGACCTGTCCGTGAAGTTTGCTCACGCCATTGACCCCCCTGGAGAGCCGAAGGGCGAGCACGGCCATGGAGAGCGGCGCTGTAGGGTCCTCGGGATTCTCCCGGCCGAGGTCCAGGATGTCTTTCACGGTCAGGCCCATAGATTGTGCGTAACGCCTGAAATATTTCTCCACCATGCCGGCAGGGAACAGGTCGATTCCGGCCGGAACCGGCGTATGGGTGGTGAAGACTGTGGAGGGGGCGACCGCGTCAAGGGCAACATCGAAAGGGACACGGTAGGTATTCATGGACTGGCGAATCCGTTCAAGCGCGGCAAATGCGGCATGCCCTTCGTTGAGATGGTAGACAATGGGCCACAGCCCGAGCACGTGAAATGCCCGTGCCCCGCCGATCCCGAGGACGAATTCCTGCTGCATGCGCATTTCCTGGTCACCGCCGTAGAGCTCCGCGGTGATTCTCCGGGCTGCGAACGAATTGGCCGGATGATTGGTGTCCAGGAGATAAAGAGGCACCCGCCCCACTTGGATCTTCCACAAGAGAATCTTCACGTTCTCGTCGGCCATCTCCAGGTCGAATGCGACCTGATTGCCGAGACCGTCAAGGATCGGCGCAACGGGAAGGTTGTAAAAATCGTTGTCCGGGTAGGATTCCTGCTGCCAACCGTCGATATTGAGGTATTGCTTGAAGTAGCCCTTCTGGTAGAGCAGCCCCATCCCGATGAGGGGAAAACAGAGGTTTGAGGCGCTCTTGAGGTGATCTCCGGCAAGGATGCCGAGTCCGCCCGAATAGATCGGCATGCACTCAGCCAGGCCGAATTCCATGCAGAAGTACGCGATGCGGTAGTCAATGGGCCTTTCGAGGTTGAAGGAATAATTGCCCGGATTGCTGACGTAATCCTCGAACGCCTCTTCTGCTTCCCCGATCCGCGCCATCAGGGAAACGTCTTCAAGGATTTCCGCCTTTCTCTCTTCGGTGAGCCTCGAGAGGAGCAGGATCGGATTGTGACCGCACTGTTCCCAATTGTCCGGGTCGAGAGCTTGAAAGAGGCGACTAATATCAGGGTTCCACGTGAACCAGAAGTTCATACCGATGGTTCGGAGGACCTGCAGTTCGTCGGGGAGCTCGGGTTTCACCAGCAGATGTCGGAGGGCCATGGCAAACTCTCTTCCGGGACGCTTCGGACTTGTTCCGACCGGCACGTCCGTCAAATGAGTGGCATTCTACGCTTGTACCAAGCCGAAGAAGGCCCTGTCAACCTGAATGTCCGCAGCTCCGAAACCATTCAGTTCGTTGGGGCAAGAATCCCCCCAGCCGCATAGGCGCTAAAATATGATCATGCGTCGGTGAGGGTGCGCTATAGTGACGCGCCGTGAAATTCGCGGGGAAGTTGCTGCCATTTTGAGTAGGGGCAGACCCGAGTGTCTCCATTTAGCCTATGGCATTGAATGCGGGCGGACGCGTGGGTCCTCCCCTACAAGGAAGGGTGGTGTCTCCAAAGCCGTTTCGTGTGGTTCTGCACTGGGCATCGTCCCTATTTTAACGCCTATGGGGTTAGAGGGGATTTTGAAAGCAAGAGATGCCTGAAATCAGAAGCGCAGCTTTTTTTGCCCCCGCACGTTAGTGAATGGTTGCGCGGCTCTCAATCCAAGGTCTGGCGGTACCGTTTCACTCCCACCATCAGGGCCACCAACGCGAAAAGACCTATTTGCCACAGCTCCCGGACAACGTCATCGACTCCGTTGCCCTTGAGCAAGATGCCTCTGACTATTCGGAGAAAATGAGTGAGCGGCAAGAGCTCTCCGATTGTCTGCGCCCAAACGGGCATGCCGCGGAAGGGGAACGCGAAGCCCGACAGGAGTATATTCGGAAGGAAGAAAAAGAACGCCATCTGAATGGCCTGCCTCTGGTTCTCCGCCACGGTGGAGAAGGTGACGCCTATGGCAAGGTTAGCCACGATGAACAAGAACGTGACAACGAGCAACAAGCTCAGGCTTCCCAACATGGGTACGTGAAAGAGAAAGTGGGCCGCGGCAAGGATCAACCCCACTTGAATGTACCCCACGAGAATGTACGGAATGATTTTGCCGAGCATGACTTCGGCTGGCCGCGTGGGCATGGAGAGCAGGTTTTCCATGGTGCCGCTCTCTCGTTCGCGCGTGATGGCCAGCCCCGTGATCATGACCATCGTCATCGTGAGCACGACCCCCATGAGACCGGGCACAATGTTGTACTGTGTGATCACCTCGGGATTGTAGAGCGCGTGAAGCCGAAGGTCCACGGGGCCGTCGGTTCCGGACAGGAAGGCAAGCGGTCCTTTGAGATCGTTCCGGAGCGCGCCGTTGATCAGCACGTTCAGCGAGCCGATGGCGTTACTGGTGGAAGCCGGATCCGTCGCGTCCGCTTCAACGAGGATCGCGGGCCGGTCTCCACGGAGGAGATCGCGAGAGAAGTTCTCCGGGATATTGATCACGAACTGGACTTCCCCCCGTGCCAGCGCATCGCGTCCCTCCGACTCGGTCTTGAGCTGCCTGACGAAGCTAAAATATCCGCTGTTCTGAATAGCGTAGAGCAGAGTCCGGCCCTGGGGCCCGGTATCGGCCAAGAGCACCGCGGCAGGCAGGTTCTTGGGGTCCGAGTTGATGGCATAGCCGAATAAGACGAGCTGAAGCATCGGCACGCCGATCATCATGGCGAAGGTAACGCGGTCCCGGCGCATCTGGATGAACTCCTTCACCACCATCGCCCAAAACCGCGTCAGCGAGAATCCGGTCAGCCTTTTCATGACGAGCGATTGTCCTTCGATTCGTCCATCAGGTGAATGAAAACATCCTCGAGTCCGGAATCGATCCGGCGCCATTCATGCTGTTCCGTGCGAAACGGAGCAATGGCCTCTCCGAGTGCGGCCTCGTCGTCTCCACTCACGTGGAGCGTGTTGCCGAAAGGCACAGCTTGCAGCCCACAGCGACAGTCGCGGATCCGATCTGCGATGGTGAGCAAATCCGGGCCGCTTACTGACCACGTCGTCAGGTTGGCCTGCTCGACGACCTCAGAGACGGTGCCCATGGTGAGCAGGTTGCCGTAGGCAATGAACGCGAGCCGGTGGCACCGCTCGGCTTCATCCATGTAGTGGGTGGCGATCAGAAACGTCAACCCTTGCCCCGCGAGCTGATGAATCTGTTCCCAGAAATCACGACGCGCCTTCGGGTCCACACCCGCGGTGGGCTCATCCAGGAGAAGCAGCTTCGGCGAATGTATCATACACGCAGCCAGGGCGAGCCGCTGCTTCCAGCCGCCGGAAAGCTCTCCCGCGAGCTGGGTCTGCCGCCCAGCGAGGCCGAGACGCTCGATGCTTTCGCGAACGACTTTGCGGCGGTTCTTAACCGCATACATGCGCGCGACGAAATCGAGGTTCTCGGCAATGCTCAAATCCTCCCAAAAACTGAACCGCTGAGTCATGTACCCGACATGGCGCTTGATGGCCTCGCTCTCCGCGATCACGTCATACCCGAGGCACGTGCCACGGCCAGCGTCTGCACGAAGCAGGCCGCAAAGCATACGGATGAACGTGGTTTTGCCGCTGCCGTTCGGGCCGAGAAATCCGCAGATCTCTCCGCGGCGGACCTGAAGGTCGATATTGTTCACCGCGACGAGGTCGCCGAAACGCTTGGTCATGGCGTACACGTCAATAGCAAGATCGTCAGCCATGGCTCAAGACCCGAAGCGCACATCAACGGGCTGGCCCGGATGCAGCTTTGCCGCGGTCTCCGGGTCGAACAGCGCCTCAATCATGAAAACCAGCTTGCTGCGGCTCTCCTGACTATAGATAACCGGCGGGGTATATTCGGCCCGCGGAGAAATGTAACTCACCTTCCCCTTGAACGGTTGAGGCACGCCGTCCACGGTGACCTGGACCGGGTCACCGGCATGAATGGAGCCGATCCTTGTTTCCGGCACGAACGCACGCACTTTGATACTCTGTGGCGGCAGAAGCACGACGACGGGACGGCCCGCCGCAACCCATTCTCCCTCGCGATAGAGCGTGTCGAAAACCAAACCGGTCTGGGGTGCGTTCTGACGTTTCTGGGAGAGATCCCATTCCGCCCTGGCCAGTGCTGCTTCAAGCGCTCGGACATTCGCCTCCGCCGCGAGGACCTGGTCGCTGCGGGAACCGAGCCGCGCGGTTTCCAGATCCGCCTCGAGCTGGGCCACTCGCTGGCGGTCCTGGTCCCGCTGGGAACGGGCGCGGTCAAAATCCTGCATCGCACGTGCGCCCGATTGGACGAGCCGCTCCTGGCGCTCGAACTCCTTTGCTGAAAACGTCAATGCCGCGCGAGCCTGACTCAGCTGCGCCTCGATGGATTCAATCTCCGATGGGCGTCTCCCCTTTCTCGCATCTTCCAGATTCGCACGGGCTTGAGCGAGTCGGCGTTCCGCTTCATCCTTGGCGGCCTTTTGCGGCGCGCTGTCCAGAGCAAAGAGCGGATCGCCGGCCTTCACCTGCTGACCCCGCCGCACATGCAGCGATTCCAGTGCGCCTGCCAGGGGCGACGCGACGTAGACGAATTCGCCTTCCACATAGCCCTGCACCCGATCGGGGTCCTTGTGATTGCACCCGGTTGCCGTGCACAGCACCGCCACCGCGCACCCGATCCAAAGAAGAACCCTTCGATGGGTCAGCAAGAAGCCGCTCACCGTTTTGCCCTCGCTGTCTCGGTCATTACGCCCTCAAGAATCACGGTAATGATCGTAGAAAAGCCGACCTTCGGCGTGAGGTTGAGCTCCGCCATCTTATCCGGATTGATGATGCCCTGGACCGCTGCGAGCAGAATCTCGGTGACCAGTTTGGCTGAAAGATCTTTCCGGAAGATTCCCGCAGTTTGCCCTTCTGCCAGAAGTTTGGCGAAATAGCGATCGATGAGATCGCGGCGATGGCGCACCACCAGTTGGAAGATTTCCGGCGCGTCCCGCCGCACATCGCGCACGAACGGCGGCTGGGCCTCCTCCAGATGCCGCTGCATGCACGCGAGCAATTGCTGGAGCGCTGCGAGGAAATCCGACGCGCATTCCGAGGTGATTTGCTCGAGATCCGCCTCGACCCTGCGGAACTTGTCGAGCATGACCGCCTCAACGAGTGCGGACTTCCGCGAGAAATGCGTGTAGAGCGTCTTCTTGCTCATCCCGAGCTCGGCCGCTATGTCGTCCATGGTGACGCTGCGGAACCCGTAGGCAAAGAAACGGGGCCGGGCCGCGGCGATGATCCTTTCGCGCGCGGAATGTTCGGGGGGCAATCCTTGCGCCCGCTCTTCTTGATGAGGCTGTTTGGACGATTTTGCGGCCATGATGCTCCGAGGCTGCCCGAGGGTTTCAACACCACGGAAACTATATGAGTATAGTTCGTTTCCTGATCGAGCGCAAGGGGTTTTACCCGTGGGGGTCGGATTTTCCGATATGCGGAACGGCTTCGAATCGACGGTCACGACGTTTTCTCCGTCGCTCGATGATTGAAACGCACCAGCAAACGCTATATAGTGTCACGCGTTGGGAACTGCGGAAATGCTCAGCGACCGATTGCCCCCTGTTTGTAGGGGCGGACCTGAGTGTCCGCCCGCATTCAACACCATAGGCTAAATGGGGGCGGACACCCGGGTCTGCCCCTACTCAAAATGGCATCAACTTCCCCGCGAATTTCAAGGCGCGTCACTATAGTATAGGGCCGTGAAAACGGTGCGATACGTATGTCGGCCGCAGCTCGGTGCTTCCCGACCCAGAAGCGGGTGCAAGGACAGCATTCTTCATCCTTCGCTGTGCCGGAAGCCGGGCATGGAGGCTTTCTCATGAAAGGAATTCAGTTCGTCGTTGATGATACCGGTGAGAAGATGGCGGTATTGATCGATCTGAAGAAGTACGGCGCCCTGTGGGAGGACCTGTACGACACCATTTTGGCCCACGAGGGGCAGGATGAACCGCGCGAGTCTCTCGATGCGGTCCGGGAGCGGTTGCGGCGAAAGGGCAAGCTAGAGCCGAATGGCTGATTTTTCCATCACGTTTGCGCGGTCGGCCCGTAAGGAGTTGGAAGGCTTGGAGCCGCACATAGTCTCGCTGCTTTTTCGCGTTATCGAATTCAGATTGTGATACAACGGGCAATGTCTGTCACATTCTCGTTGAACCAGTGCAAGGGGAGCTGTTCTCGTGAGCAATCTAATCGCAATGGAAATGGACAACGGGGCAATTATTTGGGTCTACGGGACGAGAGTACCTGGAGAGGGCGGTGTCGTTCCGGCAGCAGTCGGTGAAACGATTAAGCAAAAGTTCCAGGAGGCCATCGCTGGCCTGAAACCCTTGGCCTCCGGCATCTTGGAGCAGTTCCGCGGCCTTGATCATCCTCCTGACAAGGCAGAGGTGGAGTTTGGTTTCGGATTCAAGGCCAAAGGAGGGATCATAATAGCTGAAGCCGAAAGCCAGGCTAGCTTCAAGGTTAAATTGACGTGGAATCGAGAAACCGGGCAGTCCTTGAAGTAGATCTCAAGGACCAGAAAGAGACACGAGAAACTTCTCACTCAAGCCACACTAGGTGACCCGTGGACTACACTTCCGGCATCGTTCGCATTCTGTCACCCGATGGCAATACCAGCGGTTCCGGATTCGTCGTGTCGCGAGATGGCCTTATTGCCACGTGTGCCCATGTACTGATCGGCGCTGACAATCGGGGACAGCGAGGTGCCGAGGAAGTAACGCTGGCCTTCAACGGTAACGACACGCCGCGAACAGCCAGGATCATAGAGAATTACTGGCGTCCTCCGGGAGCTGAGGACGTTGCTATTTTGAGGCTCGAAGGCCCGTTACCCAACGGCATTGACGTGCTTCCTTTGGGCTCTTCTGCTGGAACCGCGGGCCATCGGTTCGTCACCTTCGGATTTCCTAATGTACCCCCCATTAGGGGAATTCACGGCTCCGGCGTTATCGTCGGCCTGACCAAGGATCGAGCCGGCAATTCACTTTTGCAAGCCAGAGAGGCCACAGATATAACCTTGGGGCATAGCGGGGCTCCTGTTTGGGACTTGTCCAAGTCCCGGGTAGTGGGAATGGTTTATTCCATAATCTACCCAGACGAGGCAAGTCGGTTAGGAGGAACAGCATTCTTCATACCTTCTGAGACGCTGGAAGCGGTGTGCGGTGAACTTGAAATTCGCGGTGACGATTCCCCGTACCGCGGACTCGCTTTCTTCACCGAAGAGGATCACGAGATCTTCTTCGGACGGTCACAGGATGTAGAAAGGCTGAAGGAAAAGCTAAGAACGCAGCCTCGCCTCTTGACACTCACCGGACCTTCCGGGAGTGGCAAATCCTCACTCGTGAGGGCCGGCCTCATTCCGGAACTCAGATGCGGGACTATTCCCGGCAGCGAACGGTGGTTGATAATTACTACTCGCCCTGCTGAAAAGCCTCTCGACATGTTGGAAGAATTAGGATTTGTCGGTGCCAAGGAAAATTTGGCCGCCGCACTAACGACATGGCTTTCGGAAAACCCTCAGTGGACGCGAATCCTGTTGATTGTAGACCAATTTGAGGAGGTTTTCGGAACCGGACTTGAGGCAGCGCGAGAAGACCTGCTGGCACAATTGGCCTCCATTTTGGAGGGGACGCCGGCAATTACCGTGATACTGGTGCTCAGAGACGAATTCCTCGCCGACTTTAGTCGAGAGGCTGGCACCCTCCTGGACGCATCTCAAAGTGTTACCGTATCCGGAAGTCTGCGACGTGAGGACCTGATAGCCATCATAGAGAAACCTGCGCTGAATTCAGGGTCCAATCTGGAGTCTGGTCTGGTTGATCGTTTAGTTAATGACGCCATTGCTGCCACCCTCGCGGATGACAGGGAACGCTCTAGTGCCCGTATCACTATTCTTCCGCTGCTCGAGTTCACACTGGATGGACTGTGGCGAAGACGCGAAGAGGGAACCCTGACTCACAAAGCCTACGACAAGATAGGAGGCCTCACGGGGGGGCTCACTCATTGGGCCAATCGAACGTTGGAGGAGCTTGGAAAGGAGTCAAGCGCATATGTGGATTTAGCCAAAAGGATTTTCATCGAACTGGTGCACGTTGGCGAAGAGAATCAGATCGTGAAATTCGCACGTCGTAGAAGGGCCTTAATTAATCTGTATAGAGACCCCAGTGAGGAAAGGGACGTTCGCAAAGTTGTCGACTGGTTGACAAAAGAGCGGTTACTGGTTCCCGGGCCTCCAGGATCTGACTCTGTTGAAATCATCCATGAAGCGCTGATTTGGAACTGGGATGAATTCCAAAAAAGGCTGGCAAGCGATTTCAAGTTTTTGTCTTGGCGACAGGAGATTCGCGGCTCGGTTGCGCGGTGGATAGCCTCAGACCCAAGAAATCCCGAACGTCGGGACAGCGATAATCTCCTCCGGGGGCGAGGGCTCACTGAAGCAGTCAATTGGTTGGACGAGCGCCGGTCCGATTTTGGAAAAGATGAATTGGAATTCGTTCTTTCCTCGCGGAACCTGGCCTCACGACGGCAGCGGACCAAAAGGATCGGTTTAGCTTTGGCGATAGCTGCAGTGTCAATCTTCTCATGTGTGATCGTTTACTTATGGCGTGCCGCAGAGGTCCAAAGAAAAAAGGCCGATGAAAGGACGAGACTGGCAAATGATCAGCGGAGGATCGCACTTTCACGTCAGTTGGCAGCTCAAGCGCTCACCAAAATCGGGCGCGAGCTGGATTTGGCCATGCTGCTTGCCCTGGAGTCCCACCGCATTCAGCCTACTCACGAGGCGATTCAATCTCTGGGGGAAGCCCTGTGCAAATCTTTTCGATTGGAGCGATCGCTGACGCCTCCAGCCTCTGGCGACGTTGCCATCAGCCCTGGCGGCAGGCGCCTCGCAGTAAGTCTCTCTGACTGGAGAATAGGGATTTGGGATCTTTCCGCGGAGCCGGCACAGATGTCTTGCATCTTACAACGTAATCCTTTGGCGGCCACCTTGGAACGCAAGGCGTTGAGCGGAGAATTGGCGACATTGGCTTTCAGTCCCGACGAGAAGACTTTGGCTTGGATCGATGAGCATGAGCTTCACATTTGGGATCTTGAGACCCCTCAACGCATCACAACCGTTCCCATTCGTGGCTCTTCGCATGACATTCATTTCAACCCGAAAGGAAGCTTGGTGCTTGTGACTTCCTCTGGCGGAGAAGGAAAGAATTTCAGAAGGCTGACAATCTGGACTGCCCCTAGCCTGCGACTGATTTTTGATTCAACAAATCAAGAGGCGACCTTTCAGCCAGAATCGGCCACCTTTCATCCAAACGGCGAAAAATTTGCTGCCGTTGATCAACACGGCGAAATCCGGATTTCCAGCGCCAGCTCTGGCGAGCTAATCAAGCGAATTCCTGCAATAAAAGGGTCGTCATCATCCCATTGGATTAGGGGCCTTGAATACAGTTCTGACGGCAAATATTTGTTTTACATGCGCGGTCATTCAATGTGCTTGGTGGACGCAGAATCGGGGATGGAGCAAGAAGATTTATTGACAGTTAGGCTAAAACGAATAGTGGAGGCCCATCTTACAGATACCGGTGGTCGCCTCATATGTTTCGATTCTGAAGGAAGAGGTTATTTCTGCGACACATCGGGTAGAGAGCCAATCAGAGGGCCTCGCTGGGTGACTAATGGTTCCCGATTTGGTAGTAGCCATGGAATTAGATTTTCCCGCAAACGGGGTTTTGTTGCGGCCCCGAACTGGAAGGATAGGTCAATCAGAATCTGGGACATTTCCGCCGCGAATGCGCTGGTTACAGAACTGGCAGCCCCCGATTTTTCCTTGCAAAAATTGTATATGTGTCCGGATGGCAAGACTATCATTTCGATACGCCATCCGGAGATTGCTCGGTGGGACATCCAGGCGCGGAATAGAGTCGGGGATTTCCATATGGGTAGGGCGCCTCACTATTCTGAGGTAAGTTCAGACTGTGGGAAAATGGCTGTGGCCTATACACGAGCTAGGAGCCTGTCGCGAAACGTTTCGGTTTTTTGACGTCAGTGGCACGTAGTAGTG